>UOEP01000204.1_pt1 | contig 100251 bp, 78 predicted proteins | sample 1989931 | NCBI WGS metagenome assembly UOEP01 (sample SAMEA4712198, study PRJEB27164) | hydrothermal vent metagenome | biome: marine basaltic hydrothermal vent biome; feature: marine hydrothermal vent; material: mineral | place: Pacific Ocean | collected 2011-06-14/2011-07-23 | depth 1691 m
AGATGTGGATTTTAAAGAATTTATGAATACCGATTCTTTAAAAGTGCTCCCCGAATGCTATATCGAACCATTTGTGAAGGGGGCAAAACCTCTGTCGCATTACCAGTTTGAAAGGTTGGGCTATTTTAATATCGACCCCGATTCAACCGGAGGGAAGTTGGTATTTAACCGTACTGTCCGGTTAAGAGATACCTGGGCAAAGCAGCAAAAAAGATAGTGGAATTTGAAAACTAACGAGTTAAAAAGAAGGGGTAAATAACGGATTTACCGATTTTATACATTGGTTTACCGAAACGGGAATCCCTTTTGTATATGTATCCTTTATATTTGACTCCTGTAATTGAAAAGTCACCGTTATGGAAAATGGGGGAAGGAGTAACTCTAAAAATATCTTAGCAATTATTTTAATTGTAATCGGAGTTTTATGGTTGTTCCGCCAATTAGTAATTTATTTTGAGATTCCTCATTTTTATTTTGAAAACCTGTTTTACCCTGTTAAATACATTTTTCATCAATGGGGCTGTTACATTTTCTCCTGGCCTGCAATATTAATCATTATTGGTTTGGTATTATTGGCTGGCAACCGCAAGTCGGGGACGGTTTTAATAATAATAGGAGGGGTATTTCTGTTGTCGAGGATTTTCCATATACAGGGATTAACCGCATCGTTTATATTCCCACTTATTTTAATTGGAATAGGAGTGGCATTGGTAGCAAAGATTTTATAATTATGAAATAGATAATCATGGAATGTGGGCACAGGTCAAATAAAAGATTATACTTAGGTGTATTTTTAATTGTTTTGGGAGGAATCTGGATTTTTGAGCGGCTGGATTTAGTCCCTGATATAGTAAATGATGTATTGATTTCATGGCAAATGCTGCTTATTGGGATCGGTACTTTTACATTAATAGGGGGGAACCGTACAACCGGGCTGGTATTAATCTTAATCGGCAGCTTTTTCCTTGTCCCGGAAGTATTGCATATCCCCTATGAGCTAAGGCGTATTGGCGGGCCTCTTTTGCTGGTTGGGGTAGGGGTACTTTTATTATTCAGGCATAGGAAGAGTGGCGGGCCGGTAATTGATATGAATGCCAGGGATATGGATGTTTTTGATGATTTTGTGGTTCTCGGGGGACGGGAGGTTGTTATTAATTCTCAAAACCTGCTGGGCGGAAAAACAACTTCTGTTTTTGGAGGTACAGAATACGATTTACGCAGGGCGCAAATGTCTCCTTCAGGTGCAGTTATCGATTGTATTTGCGTTTTTGGGGGGTGTACCCTGAAAGTCCCTCCCGATTGGGCCGTCAAAAATGAGGTTGCCACGGTACTGGGTGGTTTTGCCGACAAACGCGGGCAAACATTCCAAAACTCTACTATTGACCCGTCAAAAACTTTAATAGTTAAGGGTTTTACAGCTTTTGGCGGCATTGAGGTAAAACTCGTTTAGCAAGCTGAGATGAAACACCCATTATTAAATAATCTCAAATTAGCAGTTCTTTATTCCTCTTTTTGGGTATTTGTGTCTGTAGCACTTGCCTTTATCCAGTGGTTTTGGTATGGTGTGGGTTTCAGCTATTCATTATTTTTCACCAGTACATTGTTTCTTTCCTATGCCATTATAGGAACCAGTATATGGTTTACCATCCAGAACAATACCTTTGAAAATAATACCTGGTACAGGCTATTAACGTACCACCTGGTTACAGCCACTATCATTACAGCAATATGGATGTATATTTCCTCGGTAATATTAAAATTATTTATTCCCGGGATAAAACAAGATTTATACATAAGTATACCTGCCAGGGTATTTCTCGGCTATATATTATATGTTGGGTATGTAGTGTTTTTTTATGCTGTAACCTATTACGAGGATCTTAAGGATAAAGTGGTTAAAGAGAGCGAGTTGAAGTCGTTGGTAAAAGAAGCGGAGTTGCATGCCCTGAAGTCGCAAATCAATCCCCACTTCCTTTTCAACAGCTTGAACAGTATCTCATCATTGACCATGTCCGACCCTAAAAAAGCACAGGAAATGGTAATAAATTTATCATCACTGATGCGTTATTCCCTAAAACACAGCCAAAACGAGAAAGTGGAATTCTGCCTGGAACTGGAAAATAATAAACTTTACCTGGGGATTGAAAAAGTTAGGTTTGGCAAAAAATTAAACCCTGTATTCGATATCGATGAAAGGTGCCTGAAAGCATTAATCCCCAATATGATTTTACAACCGTTGTATGAGAATGCAATTAAATACGGGGTTTATGAAACTACTGAGACGGTTGACATAATTACCCGTTGCAGGCATTACGATAATTATTTGGAAATTTCTATAAGCAATACATACGATTCAAATGTTATCAATACGAAAGGCGAAGGGATCGGGTTGAGGAATATCCGGGAAAGGCTGCAAATAATTTACGGCAATCCGGGATTGATTAAAATCAATGATTCAAAAGGGCTATTTATTGTAACACTGATGATACCACAAATTTAAATGCTATGACAGAAAATATCCGGGCAATAATTATTGAAGATGAAGAGTTGGCCAGGAACCTGCTGAAATCATTCCTGGAAGGCTATGAGAAAGTTGAAATACTTTGCGAGTGCGAAAATGGTTTCGAAGGAGTGAAGATGGTTAATGAGCTGAAGCCAGACCTGGTTTTCCTGGACATCCAGATGCCGAAAATTACAGGTTTCGAAATGCTTGAACTGTTGGAACACAAGCCGGAAATAATTTTTACCACTGCTTACGACCAATATGCATTGAAAGCGTTTGAGTATAGTGCCGCCGACTATTTGCTGAAACCGTTTGCCAGGGAGAGGCTTTTGGCTGCCATTGAAAAAGTTGTCGAAAGGCTGGAGGTAAAAGGTAAAGGCCATGGTATTGTTGAAAAAATAATCAACTACCCAAAGGAAGAATACCTTGACCGTGTGGTGGTTAAAGACCGGCATAAAATTAATATTATCCCGGTTGCCCAGATCAGGTATTTTGAGTCGATGGACGACTATGTAATGATATATACGAAAACGGGGCGGCACATCAAACAAAAAACCATGAAATATTTTGAGGGTGCTTTAAATCCCAAAGATTTTATGCGGATACACCGGTCGTATATTGTCAAAGTAGAAGAGATTGCCGAAATCCAGCAATATGAGAAAGAGTCATATATTGTAATCCTCCACGACAGGGTAAAGCTAAAAGTGAGTAAAACCGGGTACAAAAAGATAAAGGAGGTGTTGCATTTCTAAGAAGGCATGCCGTAGCAACTAATCGCTACAAAATTATTACGATCAGTATGGTTAACATGAATAGCATAAAAAGGATAAACTGATTCCGTACAAAAAGGCCCAGTAAAAGAAGTATCTCAACCTCCTCGTTCCATGCTGTAAACAATTCAATATCGCCCTTTTCTTTTAAAATGAATTCATTGGATGTATACCTGATCATTTCAACACCATTGAATTTCCATGACCATTGTGACTGCCAAAAATTTTTTATTTCCAGTTCAAACCGTTTCCCATTGATAACCACATCGCTTTTAGGATTGAAAAGGTTAATTATGACTACCCCCAGGAGCGAATGGTCGTTGGCATCGAAAATCTCAATCTTCGACAGGAAGAATTCACGGTTGAGGGTGAAAAGCTTGCCATTGATTATGGCCTGGGCTTTCGGGCTTAGCATATTGCCCCATTGGATGTTCCCGATTGTTTCACTGCCTAGTTTAATATCGAGCTTCGACCCAAATATATCTTTTGTCCATTGCAGTTTTTCCATGACACAGGTTGTTCGTTCAAGGTCAGTGCAAGTTATAAAAAATCTTAGAGATTATGGAGAGGAAAGTGCCCTGGTATAAAATAATTAATTGTGTCTCCCCCCCTCCATGTTTTTTGTCGATAGCAAACCACATGCGGCATAAATGTCCTGGCCGCGGCTGCCCCGGATAGTCGTAAATATACCTTTGCCGTTTAGCATATCTTTAAATTCAAACAGCGTGGCATCGTCACTCCCCCGGAGCGGTGTGCCCGGGATTGGGTGGAATCGTATAAGGTTTAGCCTGCATTTTAAACCATTGAGTAGCCTGGCGAGTTCTTTTACATGCAATGGGGTATCGTTTAAACCTTTAAACAGGATGTATTCGAACGAAACCTTTCGTTGCCTGCCAAATTGCCGGTTCCTTATTTCTTTTATTACTTCTCTGATAGGGTAGGTCGATTGTACAGGCATTAGCCGCTGCCGTTCTTCATCGAATGGGGTGTGCAGGCTGATGGCTAAATGGGCATTGCTTTCTTCAAGGAAGGAGAGCATGCCCGGGATAATACCGATTGATGAAACGGTAATTCGTTTGGGGCTCATTGCAAAACCCCACTCAGCCGTAAATATTTCAATGCTTTTCAACACCTCCCCCAGGTTATCGAAGGGTTCGCCCATGCCCATGTAAACAATATTTGTTACCTTATTAGCTTCCCTGATACTTTTCACCTGGTTGACAATTTCCCCTGCTGTAAGCTGCCCCGTGAAACCCTGTTTGGCAGTCATACAAAACAGGCACCCCATTTTGCAACCGACCTGCGAACTTACACAAACTGTAACCCTGTCCTTCTCAGGGATCATTGCCGTTTCAATGAAATTACCATTCCCGGTTGCGAACAGGTATTTCTTTGTGCCGTCTGTGCTTTCCTGCACCTTTGTTGGCGCAATCAATCCAATATTGTATTTTTCTGATAAAATTCCCCTTGCCTTTTTCGAAAGGTTGGTCATAGCCTCAATAGAAGGGGTATCTTTTTTATATAGCCAATCTGCTACCTGCTTGCCCGTAAACCGGGGCAGGTTATTTTCTACAGCTATCTGTATAAGTTCATCGGGTGTTTTTCCAAAAAGGGATTCTTTCATCTTCATGTATAAAACCAGTTTTTAGACAGCTTATTAAAGGTTGTTGATGTCTAAAGTGACTATCAGATTTTCATCAGGCGCCGTGAAAAGATTTTTTACTGAATAATACATCTTTAATGTTTTCATCTGTTCCACCTCTTCCGAGTTCCCTGTTAATTCCACCAATGTTGAGTGGTGTGCTTTCAGGGATATTGTTTCAGGGCAGCCAAACCCTACTGCAGGCTGAACCAGTTCTAATTCGAAATCCAGGTCTGAAGTATTCGTGATTAATATTGAAGCTACACCCTGGTTTTTTAGTTGTACCGGCGAGGGTTTTATATGGATGGATGCAAAAAACAGCGGTTCCAGGAAATCTGCTTTCCCATATAAAGTGTTGTCAACATATACAGCAGTCCTTCTGTCGAATAATGCCTCTTTTAATGAGCTTTTGTTTTGTTCTTTTGCAAAAACCAATGTAATAGGGCGGTGTGTACTATTTAGGTCGTAGTGCATTTGTATGGGGCGGTGAGTATCAGAATTCCCGAGGATTGTCAGGTTTTTTTCGTTTGCCCAGGTTAGGGCCTCAGGGTAAAATTCTTCTGAATTATAAATCTCAATACCATGCAACAAATTATTCTTTAGCAGGTATGTATGTTCCTTCCACCAAAGAGTTGAGTCGGGTTGTTGCCTTTTCCAGCCCGGGTGGTTCCAGAAAATAAATGCACCCTGGTCGCGGGCTTCTTTGAGTGCATCGATTACATCTTCTCGTTCAAGTAGGTTTGCATTTTTTATAAACAGTACATTAAGGTGGCCAGGGGGCATACTGCGTGTGATCTCAGCTCCCCTTACCAAAATTATCCCTGACCTTTCGGCAGCAGGTTCTGCAATATCATACGAACGGTTGTAGTCGGCTGTAATGTCGGACGAATGTGGATGGTATTCAATATGGTCGGTAATTGCTATAGCATCTAAACCTTCCAGCCAGGCCTCCTGTACCCTTACTGTTGGCCATACCAACCCATCTGAAAAAACAGTATGCATGTGAAAATCACACTTGAGGGTTTTATACCCCAAAATGTCGGGGATTTGAATCTCTTTTCGTTGCTGAGCATTTAACGAAAGCGTTATAAGAAATGCAATAAGCAACTGTGAAAGTTTATTAAAAAACATGGACATAGGTTTAAATTAGTGCGATAAAGTTATAAATATTAAGTAAGTCATAAAACTATTTTAAGTTTATCTTTGTCTAAGATTATTGCCTTACATTAATAAATGCTCTCATTAATATTAATAATTAGCTAATGTTTTTAAATTTTTTAATAAAGGGCTGATTTTTATAAAAATTATTACAATTATTGCAAAAGAAATATTATGAAGACTCTTTTCAAACATAAGGTTAACCGAAGTCATGGAGTTGAGCTAAAAAGGATCAGCCAGAAGATGAGGATATTAAAAGCTATTTTTTTTAATGGCCCACTTTCGAATGCCGAATTGGCTAAAAAAATTGCTTTGAGTACACCAATGATTAACAACCTGTTAGTTGAACTGATAGAGGATAATTTAATTGTTGATTTGGGGACAGGAGATTCCAGTGGAGGGAGGCCGCCAAATATATACGGGTTGGTCGAAGATGGGTTTTATGTTGTGGGGATTAGTATTGGGGTTCATTCAACAGGAATCGCTATTTTTAATAGTAATAATAAGGAGGTAGTCCCGGCAAAGTATTTCCCGGTTAAGATTCAGTCAAATATTTCTATTTTCAGTAAAATTAATTCATTGCTTGAAGGAATAATCAAAGAAGCGGGGATTGACCGGAACAAGATAGTGGTTGGGGGGATTGAGATGCCGGGCCTGGTTGATTATAAAAATGGGGTGAACAGGACATATTTCCCGGGGTATAATAATCTTTACGAAGTGCTGAATAAAGTATTTGAATTCCGGGTATACTTTGAAAATGATACCAAAGTAAGGACTTTTGCCGAGCAACATTTTGGTTTGGCAAAAGGGCGGCAGAATGTTTTAGTGGTACAAACAGGCTGGGGGGTCGGGCTTGGATTAATTTTAAACGGGCATCTATACAGAGGGAAAACCGGTTATTCGGGCGAGTTCGGCCACCTGCCGATTGTTGAGAATGGCATCCTGTGTAAATGTGGTAAAAAAGGGTGCCTGGAAACAATAGCCTCTGCAACAGCTATCGCCCGGATTGCCAAAGAAGGGATATTGTCCGGCAATCCTTCATTAATCAATGAGTTGGTAGATAATAATATTGAAAAGATAGATACGTCAATAGTGATTAGGGCGGCACATACCGGCGACCAATTTGCTATTTCAGTACTTGCCGAAGTGGGGCATTGGCTCGGAAGGGGAATTGCTTTCCTAATACAGATATTTAATCCCGAATTGATCATTATTAACGGAAATGCCGCAGAGGCGTTCCAGTTTATGATGGCTCCCATTCAGCAGGCAATCCATACCTATAGCAACCATGATATAAGTAACGATACCGAAATAGAAATTTCAAAACTTGGGTCGAAGGCGGGGATACAGGGAGCGGCAGCCCTGGCGTTAGAAAAGATTACAGAAATTTAAAATTATATATATTGATGGAAACACATTTTTCGAATGTTGAGAAGATTTTTACAGAGATATCAGGGATAGAAAAGTTTTCTACTAAACTTCCGTATGTTTTGGTAGATAACTTTCCAAAATTAGGGCTGTTAACAGCCCTGCGGTTTTTAGAATGGGTAAGTGAGAATCCCGAAGGAGTGATTAGCCTGCCAACAGGTAAGACTCCTGAATATTTTATAAAGTATACGCAATTTATCCTCGAAAACTGGGACAATAAAAAGGGGCTGGAAATCAAGAAGAAGTATGGCCTTGAAGGGTTGAAGAAACCCGCCCTGAGTGGGTTGCATTTTGTGCAGATTGATGAATTTTATCCTATAAACCCCAGGCAACACAATAGTTTTTATAACTATGTGATGAAATATTACATCGAGGGTTTCGGGTTGGATAAAGAGAAAGCTTTATTAATTAACCCGGATGAGATTCCTTTAGCTGAAAATAAAACCTATGAAGAAATTTTCCCCGATTATACTATTGATTTATCCCTTCGGTACAGGGAGGCCAATAATTACATGGAGCGGCTGCAACAGAAATCGTTGTTAATGATCGATGATTGGTGTATTGATTATGAGGAAAAAATCAGGCAAAAAGGGGGCATTGGGTTCTTCCTGGGCGGTATTGGCCCCGATGGGCATATTGCATTTAATACCAGGGGGTCCGACCATCACTCAACCACAAGGCTGACTCCTACTAATTTCGAGACACAGGCTGTTGCCGCAGGCGACCTTGGAGGTATTGAAATATCCAGGAGCAGGCTGGTAATAACCATCGGGCTGGGTACAATCACCTATAACCCCGATGCAGCAGCTATTATTTTTGCTGCCGGGGAAGCCAAAGCCGACATTGTGAAAAGCAGCCTTGAAAGCAATCCTTCGAACCAATACCCCGCCACTGTTTTGCAACGGTTGAAAAACAGCAGGTTCTACCTCACAAAAGGAGCGGCGGTTAAGCTCAATGATTCGGTGGACAGCTATTATTCGGAAGGCGAATGGACACATCAGAAAACGGAAAGGGCTGTTATCGATTTGTGCCAAAAGATAAATAAGTTCGGGAGTAAACTGAAAATAGAAGACCTTAAAGCTGACCGCTATTGTAAATTAATTCCCGGGTTATCGGAAAATACAGTGCAGACAGTAATTGATTCGGTGACGGCAAAAATTAACAAGGGTATGGAGGTACAGGAGAAAGAGGTTTTTTACCATACCGGGCCTCACCACGATGATATTATGCTGGGGATTATGCCCTATATAATCCACCAGTTACGTAATGGGGGGAATAAATTCCACTTTTCAATTTTAACATCGGGCTTTACGGCTGTCACCAATAAATTTATGACCAGCCTCCTGCGCGATGCAAAAAGATTTCTCAGTTATGGCGGTATTCAAATGATAAACTACCCTGATTTTTTTGAAGAAGGGTATAAATTTAAGTGGGATAAAGATGTTTACCATTACCTTGACGCAGTAGCGGCAAATGATAAACGGGAGAAGAAAAGAGGCGTTTGCCACAGGTTGGTACGTGGGATTGTTGATATATGGAGCGTGAAAAATGAAGAGGAATTGCGTGATGTAATAAATGAAATCAGTTCGGTATTGCGCAACAGCTACGATGGAAGCAAGAACCCTCCCAGGATTCAAAAACTGAAGGGGCTGGTACGTGAGTTTGAAGAAGAACTGGTATGGGCACATTATGGGGTGAGGGTTAAAAATGTCCATCACCTGAGGCTTGGTTTTTATAAAGGCGATGTTTTTACTGAGAACCCTGAGCATAACCGGGATGTAGCACCAATCCTGGAGCAATTCAGGAAAATAAAGCCCACACAGGTAAGTTTGGCAATGGACCCCGAAGGCAGTGGCCCGGATACGCATTATAAAGTGTTGCAGGCCATAGCTGCCGCCATAAAAGAATGGGGTAAGGAAGAAGACCTTTCAGATTTAAGGATTGTTGGTTACCGGAATGTTTGGTTCCGTTTCCACCCGGCGGAAGCAGAGGTTATCGTACCTGTTTCGTTAAACTCGTTGGCAGTGATGGACAAATCATTTTCCGATTGCTACCTCAGCCAGGTAAAAGCATCGTTCCCCAGTTACCAGCTTGATGGGAAATTTAGCGTGCTGACACAGAAAATATGGGTAGAACAGCAGAAACAAATACAAACCTTGCTGGGTAAAGATTTTTTCTATCAAAACGAAAATCCGTTCCTGAGGGCTACTCATGGGCTTATCTATTTCCGCGAAATGAATGTTGAACAATTCTTAAATGAAGCCAGGGAACTGGAAGAGTTGACGGAAGGAATTATTTGATGGTATTTATAGCAAATTAAACCTATTTATTATGGAAATAATCGGAGTCGATATCGGGGGTACAAAAATCAGTGCAGGGTTAATAGTTAATGAAAAATTAGTAAAAATAGAAACCTGCCCGACACCGTTCGACCAGCCAAAAGAAGTGGTTGTCAAGGCAATAACCGATGTAATTGAAAAAGTGTACGACCCGGGTATTTCCGGGATTGGGGTTGGAGTCCCCGGATTGATTGATCAAAAGGAGAAACTGGTTATTGATACCGTAAATATTCCCAGTTGGGATGTTGTCCCGTTACACGAGTCGCTTACAAAACATTTTAATAAGCCTGTTTATATTGATAACGATGCCAATTGCTTTGCCGTAGGAGAAAAACATTTTGGGAAAGGGAAGCCATATTCAAACTTTGTTGGCGTGACGATGGGTACAGGCCTGGGAGCCGGCATTATTATTAACAACAGCCTGTATTCCGGGAATTTTTGTGGAGCCGGCGAGTTTGGGCTGATGTATTACAGGGAAAGTATAATTGAAGCATATTGTAGCGGGCAGTTTTTTGAAGCCCATGGCAAAAATGGCGGGGAGGTAGCAAAAATGGCGGCAAATGGCGACCGGGAAGCTTTAAAATTATTTGATGAATTAGGCACCCATATTGGCAGGGCCATCACCAATATACTGTTTGCCCTTGCTCCCGAAGCGATAATCTTAGGCGGTTCGGTTAGCAAGTCGTACAATCTTTTTGAGCCGGCACTTAAAAAAGTCTTAAAGGAGGAATTCCCCTACCAGAGAGTAAGCCGGGCATTGAAAATTGAGGTCTCCGATGCTGAGAATATGGCTATACTTGGGGCTTCTTCATTGGTGCTGAATGAGGTGTTGCCGGGCTGAATGGGGAGCATATATAAAAGTTGCGGGGGAAGATTTTTTTTTTCACAAAAACAAACACCCAATGAAGGAATAAGCCTGCCTACCGCTTTCACGGAATGGCAATAATTGATTTATGGTATCATTATGTTTATCTTAATCCCCCTACGGGGAATAGGTTATTCTATAGGTAACTTAACTCCGGTGACTTTGTAATTATGTCACCCGAAAAGAAATACCCACTGCGGTTGTTATAATGATTTTTTTTGTGGCGGCTTCTCAGGATTTGAGAGGCTGTCCCTCATTTTGAGATTTATGTTGCATAACATAGCTGTGCTGTTTTCTATTATTTAATAAATCAAAAGGTGCATCCTGTTTGATTTTTATGGAATCTTTTAACCTCTAATTGGGCCATGTCCGGGTTTTAGGGCTTACCAGAACCTGCGAGAGAATTGGTTTTTATTGATAAATTTAATAAATTTAAAAAGTATTCTTTCTGTAATTAAAATTAAACAAAACATTTGTCAATCTTTAATAAATTAATAGAATCATGGAATATGAAGAATTAAAGTCGAGGGTTAAAGAAGTGGTTGCCCGGGTATTAAAAACAGAACAGTCTGAAATAGACGATGATGCCAATTTCATTTTTGATTTAGGGGCTGATTCAATGCAAAGCATGTTGTTAATTGCAGCCTTTGAGGAAGAGTTTGATATAGAGCTGGATGCGGAGAAGGCACAGGAAGTTCAGACAATAAGTGGAGCAGTAGAATTTATCGCCGCCAGCCTGTAGGCAAAATTATTTTTAGTAAGGTACTAACATTAACTCAATTTAGAAGCTGGATTATGACAAAAAGAGCAGCACTCCATTCAAAAAATTTGCAAACACTTTTCTATCCAAAATCGGTTGCAATAGTAGGTACAAACAAGGTGAAAGGGACTGTCCCGGGAGATATTTTCATCAATATCCTTCACGCAGAGCTCAACGGTGCAACGTTTCCGGTTAACCCGAGGGAAAAGTACATAGGTGGTGTAAAGGCTTATAAATATGTAGTTGACATCCCCGATGAAATTGACCTTGCAATTATAGTATTCCCCAGTTCTGTTTGCAACAAAGCACTCGAACAATGTGGGCAAAAGGGGGTTAAGGCTGTAATAATTATTTCAGCAGGATTTAAGGAGATTGGCGGCAAAGGGCTTGAACGGGAAAAAGAGTTGTTGGAGATTGCCGGTAAATACGACATGTCTTTTATCGGGCCAAACTGCCTGGGAGTAATCAATACCGACCCACTTTCCAGGCTAAATGCTTCTTTTGCCAGGAAATTCCCTGCCGAGGGGAATATTGCCTTCCTCTCTCAAAGTGGAGCTCTCTGTACAGCAGTACTCGATTATGCCCTTGCAAAAAATATCGGGTTCTCAAAATTTGTGAGCTTTGGCAATAAGGCTGATATCTCTGAGATAGACCTACTGTATTACCTCATAGACGATGATAAAACCAAAGTCATCTTACTCTACCTTGAAGAGATTACGGATGGCCCGGGATTAATGCAAGCCGCCCGCGATGTAATTGAAAAAAGCCATAAGCCGGTATTGATATTAAAATCGGGAAGGACTTCAGCCGGGGCATCTGCTGCAGCCTCACATACCGGGTCGCTTGCCGGGAGTGATGAAATTTGTGATGCAGCATTTAAACAGGCCGGGATAATCCGTTGCGATAATATAGAAGAGATGTTTAATATTGCTATTGCTCTCGCTTATCAACCTTTGCCCAAGACTAACAATGTTGCTATTATAACCAATGCCGGTGGGCCTGGTGTGTTAACTACTGATGCTGCGATAAAACAAGGGCTTCAGCTTGCACAATTTAGCGAAGAAACTACCAATACCCTGAAAAGGAGCCTTCCCACTACGGCAAACATTAAAAACCCGGTTGATGTAATTGGCGATGCCCGTGCCGACAGGTACTATGCTGCTATGTCGGCGGCACTTAAGGAGAAAAGTGTTGATGGCGTATTTGTTATTTTGACTCCACAGTCGATGACCGACATTAATAAGATTGCCGAAGAGGTAACAAAAATTGCCCATGAATACGATAAACCCGTGTATGCTTCATTCATGGGGGAGGCAGATGTAGCCTCGGGGATTAAGATTTTGCAGAAACATCAAATCCCGCACTATATCTTGCCGGAGTCGATGTGTAAACCGTTCTATACGGCATATATGTTCAACCGGAAGATCAAGAGTAAATTGGCTGAGCCCGTGATATTTACTGATGTTGATAAAGAAAAGGCACAGGCATTATTAGCAAAAGCAGCTGATGAAGGCAGGTCGTACCTGCCCGAATACCTGGCAGCCAAAGTAATTGAGGCATATAAACTCCCTGTTGTTGCGAATGGCTTTGCTACCTCGGCTGAAGAGGCCGGCAGCATTGCTGAAAGCATAGGTTTCCCGGTTGTTATGAAAGTAATGTCGGACGATATTATCCATAAATACGATGTGGGTGGCGTTATCTTGGACGTTAATTCAAAAGAGGAAGCCGAAAAGCAATACGCTAATATTTTTCAGAATGTTAATAAAAAAATGCCGGAAGCTAAGATTGACGGGGTTTTTATTGCCAGGCAAATATCTGCCGGAACCGAAGTTATCCTGGGTGTAAAACGCGACCCATCGTTTGGGGCAGTCGTTATGTTTGGGCTGGGGGGTATTTTTGTCGAGGTATTTAAAGATGTTAGCTTCAGGGTAGCCCCGGTTAGTAAAGAAGCTGCTTTAAGCATGGTCAAAGAGGTTAAATCATCGAAACTACTCCTTGGCGCAAGGGGGAGGGCAGTACTGGATATCGAAAGTATTGCCAACTCCATTATGCGGTTAAGCCAACTGGCACTTGATTGCCCACAAATCAAAGAACTGGATATCAACCCCATGATTATCCTTGAAGAGGGCGAAGGGTGTTATGTTGCAGACACAAAAATTATTATTTAAAGTCAATCTATATTACTATAATCTTTTAAACTGAATACAATGAGAATTTTAATTCACGACAATTACCAACAATTAAGCAAAAGGACTGCGTATTACATTGCAAAAAGAATTAATGAGTACAACCCCACTCCTGAAAAACCATTTGTTTTGGGCCTGCCCACCGGTTCATCGCCGATAGGCACTTACACAGAACTTATTGAGTTGGTAAAGCAAGGGAAAGTCTCTTTCCAGAATGTGGTTACATTCAACATGGATGAGTATGTGGGGATACCGGAAGACCACCCCGAAAGTTACCACTATTTTATGGACAAACACCTTTTCAACCATATAGATATTCCTCGCGAAAATATTCATATTTTAAATGGGAACGCACCTGACCTTGAAGAAGAGTGTGCCAATTATGAAGCTCAGATTAAGAGTTATGGCGGCATAAATTTATTCCTTGGCGGGATAGGGCCCGATGGGCATATTGCTTTTAACGAACCCGGTTCTTCATTAAAGTCAAAAACAAGGGTGAAATCACTGACATACGATACCATTATAGCCAATTCCAGGTTTTTTGGGAATGATGTTACAAAGGTGCCGAAAACTGCTTTAACAGTTGGTGTAGATACCGTTATGCAGTCAGATGAGGTTGTAATTATTATCAATGGTTACAATAAAGCAAGAGCTTTGCAACAGGTTGTAGAAGAAGGGGTCAATCACATGTGGACCGTCTCTGTACTTCAACTACACCCAAAAGGGATGATAGTTTGTGATGAGGAATCTACTTTTGAGCTGAAAGTAGGGACGGTAAAATATTTCAAAGATATTGAGAGCGCAGAGTTGAAGAACCTGCCTGAGTTATAGTGTTATGAGTTACAGGAATTTAACTAAAACAGAAGTAACAGCCTTGTGTGAGCAGGGCTGTTTTGCTGACAATTGGTCTAAAGTCCTTGTAAAAGAGGGCTTTTCGGGAGAGATGATTGGCAATACCCGGTTCTCAGGAGAAGTTAAGCTAGGCATATTTAAGGATAAGGTAGAGGTAGGAAAGGGTTTGTATAAATCATCCGGGTTGTGGAATTGCTACATCGAAAATTGCTCGTTAGGCGATAATGTGCTACTTTCAAATGTAGGGAGCCTTATTAATTACGACATTGCCGACAATGTGGCGATAGAGAATGTTGGGGCCATTGCGGTTGCCGGAGAATCTGCTTTTGGGAACGGTGTGGAAATTGAAGTCCTCAACGAAGGAGGAGGGAGGGAATTGCCGATCTTCGATAAACTTTCGGCTCAGATTGCTTACGTTATGGTTGTCTATCGCCACGACCAGGATTTTATAAAGAAGGCAACAGCTCTCATTGGTAAATATATTGAAAGCAAAAAGTCCACCAGGGGTGCAGTCGGCAGGAATTCCAAGGTGTTGAACACAAAATCCATAAGGAATGTACAAATAGGGGAATATACGGTCATTTCGGGTGCATCGTCCCTTGAGGAGGGCACGGTCAGAAGCTGCCGGGAGGCTCCTGTAAAAATTGGCGAAGACGTGGTTGCCCGGGAATTCATAATCCTGTCGGGTACAGCAGTTGATAGTGGAGCTATTCTAACTTCCACATTCGTTGGGCAGGGGGTAACAATCGGCAAACAATTTTCGGCAGAGGGTTCCGCGCTGTTTGCCAACTCCGAAGGGTTTCACAGCGAAGCCTGCAGCCTGTTTGGCGGGCCATATACGGTTACCCACCATAAATCAACCTTATTGATTGCCAGCATGGTTTCCTTTTTCAATGCAGGAAGCGGAACCAACCAAAGCAACCACATGTATAAACTGGGGCCTGTCCATCAGGGGATTATTGAGAGAGGCTCTAAAACGGGTTCTTTCTCCTATATGATGTGGCCTTGCAGGGTGGGCGCATACTCGGTGCTGATGGATAAACATGCAGGGAATTTTGATACTACCGACCTGCCGTTCTCCTATATAACCGTTGAAAAAGGGAAAAGCGTTGTAACCCCGGCAATGAACCTCTTTACTGTTGGTACTGCCCGCGATACGGTAAAATGGCCTGCCCGGGATAAACGGAAAGGCCCTGAAAAACTGGATTTAATAAATTTCGAATTGTTCAACCCCTTTGTTGTTGGGAAGATTGTGAAAGGAATTGAATTGTTGTCGGCTTTGCACGAGGCCGCTTCAAAAACCAGGGAGTTTGTTACCCATAAGGGGGTTAGTATCAATCGGCTTATGCTGAGGACATCGCGCAGGTACTATGAAACAGCACTTCATGTTTACATCGGCAATGAAATCGTAAAACGGTTGGATAACCTACAGCAGTTGTCGTCAATGGAGTCGGTTTGGGAGGTGCTGAAACCAAAAGGGCCAAACGGCAGTAAGTGGGTCGACCTTCTGGGAATGGTTGCATCTGAACACTCGGTTTTAGGATTAATGGACTCGGTGAAAAAGGGGGAAATTAAAAGTGTCGATGCCCTTCACAACAGCTTTAAAACTATTTTTGACGGATATGAGGATGAAGCTTATGCCTGGTGTGCCGGATTGATTAAAAAATGGCAGGGTATAGATGTTGCTGCCATCTCGCAAAAGCAACTTTTAAAGATTATTACGGATTGGAGAAGCAACCATCTGAAGATGAACAATATGATCCTGAAAGATGCTGAGAAGGAATTTAACCAAAGCAGCCGGATAGGTTTTGGCAACGATGGCGATGAAACAACTGCTAATGCTGACTTTGATGCCATTCGAGGGAGTTATGAGGATAATAAATTTGTAAAAGGCCTACGCGAAGGCTCAGAAAGAATCCAGGCAAAAGCCGATAAATTGATTTCTGAGATAGAAAGGTTATAACCCATTGTTGTTAAAGGCACTATAGGTATCTTTTATTAATAACTGAGTTGTACTCTCCGATATCCCTGATATCCTGAGGCAATATTAATATTGCCCGGTTGAAAGCATTACGAGAGTGCATGCCTCAATAACTTCAATTCCGGCTTCTTTCAATTTATTCTCAAATTCTTTGTTTTCGGTGCCGGGATTAAAAATAACACGCCTTGGATTCAATGCTTTAACATACTCTGTATATTGTGATTGTATCTTTGGCCCTATATAAAGCGTAACTGTGTCAATACTTCCGTCAAGAGGCTTGCCTGCTGTTATGCCGACATCGCCAACTTTGCCATTCCGAAGCCCGATTGCAATTACTTTATGGCCGTGTTGGCGCAATGAATTAATTGCTAAATAAGAGTACCTCGAAGGATTGGTACTTGCCCCAATAACCAATGTGCTTTTCTTGTCTGTTTTCATCTAACAAAAATCTAAACTATTCCCCTGCCTTTTCAATTAAGGAAACCACATATACCGATATCCCTTCTTCCCTGCCAACAAACCCCAGCCTCTCGGTTGTGGTTGCTTTTATAGAAACCATATCGGCTTCAATGTCCATAATGCCTGCAAGTGTTGATTCCATCTGAGGGATATAGCCTATAAGTTTTGGTTCTTGGGCGCATACTGTTGCGTCAACATTCACAACGTAGTACCCGCGTTGTTTGAGCAGGGCACATGTTTTCCCGAGCAATACCCTGCTGTCAATATTTTTATACTCTTCTGATGTGTCGGGGAAATGAAACCCTATATCCCTGAGTTTAGCCGCACCCAGCAAGGCATCGCACAAAGCATGGATAAGGGCATCGCCATCGGAGTGGGCAACAGTACCTTTTTCATGTGGAATGAGAATTCCTCCAAGCCATAACTCTTCGCCCGAAGCGAGGCTGTGTACATCGTACCCGAAGCCAATCCTGAACTTCATTTTTTTAGCGTTGGTCGCTGAAGGCATCCACATCAAATGAAAGTGTAAACCTCAACGTATTTTCCAGAGGATGGTTACGCACAGTAGGGATCAGGTATGAGAAATCAAGAGCAAAAACATTTAATTTCAATCCGGCTCCAACGGTTATAAATTTCCTGTTCCCCTTATTTTCATTCTCATAAAAATAACCTGCCCTAATCGCAAATTGTTTATTGTACCAATATTCGACACCTGCCGACAACGTTATTTCCTGCAACTCCTCGGACAATCCGCCCGGTGCATCGCTAAACGAACTAAAGATACCTGCAATTACCGATTTATCGGAACTAAAACCACTGCCGGTGATAACCTGCCCTTCGGCTCCTGAAAGTGTATCAACTTTTGGTGTGGGAACCAGCAACTTATTAATATCGAAGGTAAATGAGAACGAATTATAATTATCAACTTCTGTTGTGTAGTTGACCCCTAATTTCAGGTTTGTAGGGATGAAATCTTTAACTTCTCCTTCGGTGTACGATATCTTGGAACCAATATTCTGAATATTTATACCTGCCGAAAAGATATTATCCTTACGCCCTACCCTGAATTCATTGTAATAGTAAAAGGCAACATCGGCAGCAAAAGAATTCCCTGCATACGAAGGGACGCCATTAATTAACTGCCCCCCTGTAAGGTCTGAACGAATATACCTGACAGCAACTGCTCCTGAGAAAGTTTTGGATAGTAGCCGTGTATAGGCAATATCAATTGCAAATTCATTCGGGCTCTGTTGCCCGATCTCTGTGGCATATTCATTAGTGAAAATAATATCGCCTAACGAAAAATACCTTAACGATGCACTCAAAACCTGCTGGTCGTCCAGCTTTTTATACCCCGCCAGGTAGGCAAGGTTAATATCATCGACAAGTGCCCTTAACCACGGGCTATATGAAATGCCTATACCCATATCACTTTCAATAAAAGCATATTTCGCAGGATTCCAGTGTTGCGAATTTATATCAGGAGTAGTTGCCACGCCGGCATCGCCCATACCCCCGGCCCTTGAATCGGGCGTAATTGATAAAAACGGGACTGCGGTGGTAATTACATTGGCTCCGGTAGTGGAGGACTGCGCCAATATTCCCCCTGCTATTGAAACAAATACTATTAACAGCGCAACAAACTTAGTAAGTTTAATCATAACGTTTTATACTTGAAAAAAAATGCAAAGATATAATTATAGTTTATTCATTATATTTTTCACTAAAAAAGAGAACGTAACTATTTGTAAAAAATTATTCGCCCCCTGCGTAATTAACGAATTACAACCATTTTACCAGTTTTACTGGCAATGGCTCCGTCAGACGCTTTAATCGTAATCCGGTAAAGATAGATACCTCCCCTTAATGGCATATCTGTATTATTAACATCCCACCTTAACGGATTACTTTCCATTCCTGAAGAAGAGATATTTTCATAAAATGAATCAACCAAACGCCCGCTTTGATCAAAAATTTCAATAACTGACTTAAAAGTAGCATCCGGTTGGTTATGCCTGAAGGTGAAGAAAGTATAATCTTTTACCGGATTCGGGTAGTTGCTTACCGATTCTATCTGGAATTCCCCGGAAACAACAAACCTCACCTCCGCTTCCGAAGAGTTATTTGCAACATCCCACACCTTTATTATTAATGAATGTTCCCCAATACTCAGGTTTGAAAGAGGGTATTCAATCTTACCGCTTCTGTAATTATCGATATCCCCCTGGTAGTAATCGTTTAAAACAATCTGATTGGCATAGTCGCCATCGAGTATAGCTGTAATATCATGCCCAATACCGGCTCCTACTGTATTTACCCCGCTCTCATCGGTTATAAATGCCAGCATGAGTGGATTTTTACTTGTCTTATCACCCGACCTGAAGCTGGTATCGTCCATGTACAGTTCTACCTGCGGGCCCATATTGTCGTTAATCTGATTGTCGGAAGACCCTCCAATGAGGAAATTCTTGAATGCCCCCTGCGCATCGTCAACGCCATTATCGGCATAATAGATAATCCTGCCTTCGCCGAGCTTGTAGGCAATATCTTTGGGGACAACAAAACTAAATGTGAATTCACCATCTGTTACGCTTGCCAGCCCTTTATAAATAACATTGTCCTGGACTTTAAACTTCATTGGCGTTTCGCCGGCATTACCCAACGTTTCAAGCATAAGTGCCTTATCGAAAACAACAGGGGTTATTTTCCCATTAAAATTACTCAGCTTATTACCCAGGAAGTCTGCTACATAACCTGAAACGGTTACTTTACTCAATGCCCTTAGTGTATCGGCACTGCCATGGGCATCACCCTGGTTAATACCCGTGGTAACGACATTATACCTGGGGTAGGACAATTTTAGAGCAGGGTCGGCCAGCAAAGTAAAACTTCTTTTATTAATAGTATTGACTGTAGCGATCTTGGCAAGTTTCATGATCTCCCCCATCCGGTAATGCTCTCCGTCTACATCTTTTTCAAACACAGAATTATAAAAATTCTTATTCAGCACATAATTTGGGATAGACCATACCACCCGGGTGGTTGAGAATAAACCAATCCCCCCCCCATTAGGATTAAGGAGGATGTACTCGCCTGCCGATGTTTCATCAGCATCGAACCGGCTAAACTCGCATGTTGCAGTAACAAAGATCGGGAGGTTATTACTGTTCGACCATGAATTAATATTGCTAATATCCAGAACATGCTCATCGGCTAAAAACCTTTCGTTTGCGTGGCCCACATAATTTAATATAAGAACGCCGTTTTTCACACGTTCATTTATTGCATCGGTAACACCGGGGTAGCGTTCTCCGGCAGTTGTAGACTCCTGTACGTATGCATCGAAGTATATTTTATCGGTAATAAATGCCCCATGGCTTGCATTTACCTGGTTAGCCATCTCTTCCGATTGAGCCATGTGTACATTGGAGTCTTCGTCATCGCCAATAAAACAAATCGTATTCCTCCAAATCCCAAAAGACTCAGGGCTGTAATAATCTTTAATTTTATTGACAACAGTTTGAGCTTCGTATGTGGTTGATGCAGGGATACGCCCTATCCCCAGGTCGATAGCGCCATTGTACACACTCTCATTGGCATCAAGCATCACATAATAATCATCGGTTACAAACGAACTGGTAGGCCGCAACGAATTCTCAGACTGGAAAGTGGGTATGAAATTTTTGCTGGTCCCCAGAATATTACGGTTGTCGTAACTCCCATCGCCAAACAAAAGGATGTATTTGAGTTTGCTGCTGCGATCGTAGAACATTTTTATAAAATTGCGGATACCCGTTGCATCCGGCATCCCCGAACTAAATTCATTATATACCTCGCCTGTTTTTACTACCGAAACCGACATCCCGTCAACTGCCCGGTGGAAAGTTGCCAATTCATTGGCAGAATTGATAAAATCGGGGTGAGTTATGATTAAAAAGTCGGGCGAAGGAATTGCATGAAGGTTTTGATTGGCGACATCGCCAACTTTTTCCGGCTCGGAGAAGTCACCGGCAGGGTCGAAAACAACATATTCGCGCAGGTCGCCCGCCGGGCGTACAAATGATAAATTATTCCCTGACGCGGAAGTAGGCACCTCAAAAATATCTGTAATCCCGGTTACATCAAAAACCTTCAAACCGGGCGATGTATTTTCAATAGTGTATTCTACAATATTTGACGGGGCTACAGTCCCGGCATCCCTGAAATACATCTCGGGAGCAGTATACCTCAGTTGCTTCCTGTAATTTACCTCAATATAGTCAAGCCAGGCCTCTGCGGAGCTGTTTGAAGCATTATAATTTAAAACTATTCCCAACGACCCCCCATCTGCATTATCTGTTATTTGAATTGCATCTTCATCCGCATAGTTCGAAGTCAGGCTGTTTTTATTTACCGTACGAAACGACAGGGGCTCCTTGCTGCCCCCGTTTATTGTAATATCAAGTGTAGACGGCTTTGAAGACCTTGCAGCGCCTCTGAATTTTAGTATTACAGGTTTATTGGTTACCTTATCTTTACAATTGATGGTGATAGTCTGGCTCATGCCACTAAAAAATTTCTCGCCAAACCACTGTTTCCCGGAATGAATAAGGTTGAATTCCTCCTTTTCATGAACTATGTATTCATCAAATGAGTTTGTGGTATGAGTCACTACGGATGAGTTCTGAGGGTAAGTTGTAACGGGTTTTTCAGCCCCAACATCTTCCGTAAGGAAATAATAGGCGGAATTTGAATAGATATTGTTAACATGGTGGAACTGCCCTGCACTTTCATCCCATATCCATTTCCGTGTGCCGCTTGAATAAAAAAACAGGCAATCCTTCCCATTGCCGTCCTTCCCTTTCCACACAGAAACCTGGCTAAGGCCGTCATGCTCAATCTTTGCATTATCTTCGGGAAGGGCATAACCCCCATTGCCATAGATGTTTACATTCTGAGGGCTTGAAAACCCCCACTCCTGTAACTTGTCATACGGGACTCTGTAAATACCTTTCTTCGAGGTTTTAATTTTTACCCATTTGCCACTTTTTAAAACAGACTCCGTACCCCAGTTGATTGAAGAACGGGCATTTTTAAGGTTATCTTGCGGGATAAATGTCAACCCAAAACCTGTTAACTTATAAAGTTTCCCCCCTTCTCTCCTGAGAGGTAATATCTTCACATAAAGCATTTTCTTCGATCCGGAAGTTGCTACCGATGTTTCAAAAAAAAATTTTTCAGGGATTTTTTCTTTACCTGAAAATTCTCCGGGGTTTTCAACTTCTTCAAAAGTCTTATCTTCAAGTACAACCCGGAATGACTTCCCCTGCAAAGGGATACTCTCTACATAATAAGGTAACAACGACTCGTGGTCAAGGTATTCGCAGTCTTTAAAGAACATAACCTGTTGCTGCCCGTTAATGGCTTTATTTATTTCCCAGTTAATTCTCCGGGTTTGCTTCTCAACATCGTTTACACTAAAACTAAGTACAAAAACTAACAGTACCAGGTAGATTCTATTCATTATTATTTAGACTTTGTAAAAACATAAACGCTGTGTGTTATTAAATATTGTTGCAAATAACAATAGAAATAGGCTATTAAACTGCCTATGGCATAACAAAGTTATTAACACGAAGATAAGATAACTCCTAAAAAATAATAATTTTGCAAACAATAAGATTTGAACAAATTAGTTATATTTGTGTCAATCAAATTGTAACGTAAATAAAACTGCAATGAAGCTAAAAACTGTACTAATAGTGTTTTTAGCCGCATTCTTTGGAGGATGTGGATTATTAGGAAAAGGAGGGAAGAAGGATGTTTCCCGTACAACAGGATGGAGTTCTGACGGCCAGGGAACAGGTAGTGTATCCTATAAAGACGGCTACGAACAACAAGCCGGGCCCGGGCTGGTATTTATAGAGGGTGGTACGTTTACCATGGGACGTGTTGAAGAAGACGTAATGTCGCATTGGGATAATACCCCCAGGAGAGTTACTGTTGCCTCGTTCTATATGGATGAAACAGAGGTGTCGAACCAGGATTACCTTGAGTACATACATTGGTTAAGGCGTGTATACCCCGATGACAATGAAAAAATAGCATCTGCCCTTCCAGACAGTTTGCAGTGGCGCGAGAAACTGGCCTATAACGAGCCTTATGTAAGGAATTATTTTCGCCACCCTGCATACAGCAACTACCCGGTTGTCGGTGTTTCGTGGCTGCAGGCCAATGAGTACTGCCAATGGAGGACAGACAGGGTTAACGAACAGATACTTATTGACCGGGGAATAATAACCCGCGATGATGCTCAAAGCGGGCAGAATGTTTTTACTACTGATACTTACCTCGCCGGGCTTTACCAGGGGGCAGACGGCAAAAACCCCATAACGAATGCCGATGGGTCTTCGAGGCGCGTAAAATGGGAAGACGGTATTTTATTGCCAAATTACCGGTTGCCAACCGAAGCCGAGTGGGAATACGCAGCGTATGGGTTAATTGGCAATACCGATGGGGAGTTGTTAACCGACCGTAAACTTTATCCATGGAACGGCTCATACCTGCGTGAAGATTCGAAGAAGAATAAAGGCAAGCTTAAAGCGAATTTCACCCGTGGCCGTGGCGACCTGATGGGTATGGCCGGCGCACTTAACGACAATGCCGACATATCGGCTCCCGTTTATTCATACGACCCGAATGATTTCGGGTTGTACTGCATGGCCGGTAATGTCAATGAATGGGTTTTCGATGTTTACCGCCCGTTATCTTTTAACGATGTAAATGAGTTCCAGCCGGTAAGGGGGAACGTATTTACCAAATACCGGCACGATGCTAACGGCAACCTGGTAAGGGACGAATACGGGGAACTGGTGAAAGACACTGTTGCCGATTACCGGAATTTCGAAGATGGGGACTATAGGTCACAGATAATTGAAGGTTCCGACTGGAATGACACTCCTAAAAAAGGCACAAAAGGTATGTATATTCAGGGTGAATTACCAGGAGGGTTTTCTTCAATGATTGACGATAATGTGAGGGTGTACAAAGGAGGTTCATGGAAAGACCGCCCATATTGGCTGATCCCCGGGACAAGGAGGTTCCTCGAAGAGAACAAATCAAGTAACGACCTTGGATTCCGATGTGCAATGACCCGTGTCGGAAGCCCGGAAGGTTTTTAAGATATTTATTATATTTATCAAAACCTCATTTCTGTAAATGAGGTTTTTTTTGCTACATGAAGATTAAAGAGCTATATAAACTTTTCCAGGCACATCCTACCATATCAACCGATTCCCGGGATATAAAACCCAATAGCATATTTTTTGCCTTAAAAGGGGAAAACTTCGATGGGAATAACTTTGCTTCAAAAGCACTGGAGTCGGGTTCTGAGATTGCTGTTGTTGACAACCCTGAGATTGCTGTTGACGGCCGGTACTTTTTAGTAGGCAATGTTTTGGATACATTGCAGCAACTAGCCCATGAGCATCGAAAAGAATTGGGGCTGCCTATACTGGGGATTACCGGCACCAATGGGAAAACCACCACAAAAGAGTTAATTGCAGCCGTCCTTTCGAAGAGATACAACGTCCATTTTACGCAAGGCAACTTTAATAATCATATTGGCGTACCGCTTACGTTGCTGAAGATGAAACGGGAAACAGAAATCGGGGTTGTTGAAATGGGAGCCAGCCACCCGGGAGAGATTGCAGCTCTTTGCAAAATAGTATTACCCGATTACGGACTGATAACCAATGTCGGTAAAGCACATTTAGAAGGCTTCGGCACATTTGACGGAGTGAAACAAACCAAGGCCGAACTGTACAGGAGTATTGAAAAGAAAAAAGGGAAAATATTCATTAACCTTGACAACAACATCCTTGACGAGTTGGCCGGGCCGTCTTTAGAAAGAGTGGGCTATGGTACTTCTGCCGAAGCATTCCTTCAGGGTAGGGTAGTTGAGTCCGCCCCATTCCTGAAATTACATGTACGGCTTGCCGATGAGGAGCTTCCCATACAGACCAGGCTTGTTGGAGCCTATAATTTTGAGAATGCCCTTGCAGCAGCCTGTGTGGGGAAATATTTCAACATCGGGCCTTCGGATATAAAAACTGCTATTGAAGAGTATTCGCCTGACAATAACAGGTCGCAATTCATACATAAAGGAAGCAATCAAATAGTAATGGATGCTTACAATGCTAACCCAACCAGCATGCAAGCATCCATCCAAAACTTCCTTTCCCTCAATTCGTCAAACAAAATCCTGATTTTAGGAGATATGCTTGAACTTGGCAGCGATTCTCAAAGCGAACACCAACGTATTGCCGACCTGCTAAAAGACAAGAAGGTTAAATTGGCTTTTATTGTTGGCGGAAACTTCGAGTCAACCAGGCATTCCCCTCCTGTCAGAAGTTTTAAAAACATCGGTTCATTAATCAAATTCCTTAAAGAAAACCCAATAACAAAGAGCCTTATTTTAATAAAAGGCTCTCGTGGCATACGCCTTGAAAGGGTACTTGATGTAATTTAATTTTAAATAACTTCATTAACTGACAAGCTGTTTTTCAACCTTCAGCACATCTGAAATCGCCTTAACAAATGTTTCTTTAGGCAAAGCCCCCATAGCCATTTGCGGCTGCCCTTCAAGAGGGACAAATAGCAACGAGGGGATGCTTTGCACACCAAACATTGCAGCCAGGTCTCTCTGCTCTTCGGTATCTATCTTATAAATCACCAATCTGTCGCCATACTCTTGTTGCAATTCTTCCAAAACCGGGGCAACAGCCTTACAGGGTCCACACCAATCGGCGTAAAAATCAATCAAACAAGGTACCGCCCCTTCATATTTCCAGTCTTTATTCTTTTCAAAATTGAAAACTTTCTCTTTAAAACTCTCTTTAGTTAAATGCTCTAACATGATATTATATAATTTAAATTTACGTATTTAGTTATCCACATATCTAACTATCAAAATTAGTACCTTTTATTAACTAAACAATTTAAAAATAAAAAAACAGGTAAATAATTGTAATTTTGTCACGTTTTAAAACAAATTGTCATATATACCAATAAAAAAACAATACGCTGTCAGGCTTTATGAAGGAGTATTTACAAGAACCTATATTTTCAATCATAGCAGATGAATCGGGCAAACTAGGGCAGGAATCTTATGTAATAGGCGGTTATGTTCGCGATATATTATTAAACAGGCCGTCTAAAGACATCGACATAGTTACTGTTGGAAGCGGGATTGAACTGGCACGGAAAGTTGCTAAAAAGGTAAATCCCAAGATACGTGTTAATGTATTTAAAAATTTCGGGACTGCGATGTTTAAATATGGCGAATTCGATCTCGAATTTGTAGGGGCACGGAAAGAGTCTTACCAACAAGACTCACGTAAGCCTGTTGTAGAAAACGGGACACTTGAAGACGACCAGAAGCGGCGTGATTTTACGATCAATGCACTTGCCCTCAGCTTAAATAAGGAAAACTATGGGGAATTTATTGACCCGTTTGACGGAGTATCCGACTTACAACTAAAACTGATCAGGACTCCTCTCGGCCCTGACATTACATTTTCTGACGACCCGTTACGGATGATGCGGGCGGTACGTTTTTCTTCTCAGCTCAATTTTTCTATCGAAGAAAGAACCCTTAAAGCAATATCGGAAAATTGTGGACGGATTAAAATTGTCTCAGCCGAAAGGATTAATGAAGAATTAAATAAAATTATCTTATCGGAGAAACCTTCAACCGGATTTAAAATACTGGATAACACAGGGTTGTTGAAAATCATATTCCCTGAGCTACATCAATTGAAAGGGCGGGAGACGGTAAGCCGTATCTCGCATAAAGATAACTTTTTACATACATTAGAGGTACTTGACCGCATTGCGCCAAACACCGATGACTTGTGGCTGCGATGGGCAGCATTGTTGCATGATATTGCCAAACCTTCTACCAAACGTTTTGTTGAAGGGCAGGGCTGGACCTTCCATTCACACAATTTTGCCGGAGCCAAAATGGTGCCTAAGATATTCAAGAAAATGAAGATGCCATTAAATGAGAAAATGAGGTACGTTAAGAAAATGGTACAGCTCCACATGAGGCCAATAGGCCTTTCTGAAGAAATTGTCACCGATTCGGCTATCAGAAGGCTTTTGTATGAGGCAGGCAACGATATTGACGATTTAATGGCATTGTGCGAGGCCGATATTACTTCTAAGAACCAGGGTAAAGTAAAACAATACCTCAAAAATTTCGAGCTGGTCCGAAAGAAGCTAAAAGAGATTGAAGAAAAAGACTCTATCCGGAATTTTCAACCACCGGTATCGGGCGAGCTCATTATGAAAACCTTTAACCTGAAACCCTGTAAAGAGGTTGGAATTATCAAGAATGCTATTAAAGAAGCGATCCTGGACGGGGTGATCAGGAATGATTACCATGAAGCATATAATTATATGATGGAAAAAGCTTCGGAGATAGGGCTAAAGAAAGCCGAATGACCCCTATTGCTCCCTGATATTCAGGAATACAGGCAAATGGTCGCTAAATCCGCCATGGTATTTAAACCCTGTATAAGTCCGGTTAGGTTTAACGCCACCATATCGTTCATCTTTTTCTAAAAGAAATGCCGGATTAAATATATGCGCATCTTCTTTGTTGCAGTAGAACCGGCCTGTTTTGTTTAACAGTGCCCCCGAAACAATAACCTGGTCGAAGGCCGACCATTGCGAATGAAATTTATGAGTGCCTTTTTGCCCCCCCTTCCATAACGAAGATAAATTATAGAGTTTATTACCCCCTATTGCCTGAAAAACTGTTTTTGCCCCCAACACTTTCGATACACTATCATCAGTTGGGCGGTCGTTAAAATCGCCCATAATTATTATTTTAGTATCCCCTGAGTATTGAAACAGCTCACCCACCTTCTTTTTAAGTGCAAGAGCCGCATTTTTCCTTGCATCAATTGTTTCAAGAAAGCCCCGGTATCGCGAGGGCCAATGGTTTATGAACAGATGAAAAGTATCGGTTTGGCCAAACAGGTATGAGAAATATAAGATTTCGCGTGTTTTAACCCTGCCTCCGCCTTTATCCTTCACTTCAAGGCATTCATATTTTAATGGGTGTATCCGTCCTTCGCGGTAAATTATTGCCACATCGATCCCCCGCCTGTCGGGCGACTCTTTATGTATGATTTTATATCCCAGGTTTTTTAGTGCCGGTTGCGCAATAAGTTGCCCTACCACGTGCCGGTTCTCTATTTCACAAAGGCCTGCAATATCCGGGGGGCTCCATTTCCCAACGGCAATAATAACCTTGGCAATTTTAGATATTTTATTACTGAGTTTAAAATTAGTCCAATGCCTGGCCCCCGAAGGAGTAAATTCCTCATCTGCTGTTTGCGGGTCATCTTCCGTGTCAAACAGGTTTTCAACATTATAAAACATTAATTTCCCGGCAAATTCATTTTGCTGAGCAACCGATAAAAACGCAACTATCAGTAATACAAGGGTAAGGAGGGAGGTTTTCAACAGGGGGTATTTTATTCGTTATCATTTTCAACACGCTCGAATGCGCCAAGGTCAGGCCCATTATCGTCAATCCTGCTTACATTATTTAAATCGACAGGGAACATTTCTGAATAAACCAGGCTGCCAACATCTTTTGCCGGAGAGAGTGTATCTAATTCATAATTATTTTCGAAAGGGTTGATAAATATGGGGTCGTATTTCATTCCCTTCCAAACATTGTTGTAATGAACTTTGTCCGAAGTCCTGAAAGTATCAGGGACTTGCAGTATACAGTGGTCAAACAGGTAATTAAAGGCCACGTCCTCATTGTGCCCCAATTCTACTTCCAGGTTATTGTTACCGTAGATTATACAATTGCCAAATGTAGCTTTCTCCAGGGCTCCCAGGTATTCAACTTTCGAACCATTACTATTTTCAACAATTAATACATTTGAGATAACCAGCGACGATGTGTTCCTTGTACTGTACCGCCCCCAATAATTGGCCATTGTAGAATGGTAAAATTCGTAACTGCCGCCAACTAATAAAGCAGTGGTATAGAACCCGCAATTAGCTACGACAATGTTGTATGCAAAAATATCCGATTTCAAACTAAAAATCCCGGCATAGGCCATATTCTCTATTCGGCTGTTGGTAATGCTAACGGTAGCTTTGCCCTCCTGTTCCAGAGTCCCCACCTGCAAGCCAATATTGGCATTTCTGATGTTTGTGTAATTAAACACATTCCCGTGGCTTCCTGAGAACAGCATTATCCCGCTCCACTGATCAGGGATTTGCTTATAATCATTTTCCAGCCGGTCGCCCTGAAAAACAATTTGTTTTTCAAATGTACCCTCGGCAATGATTGTCCCTTTAGCATAAAGCCCTGCCCCCTTATGGAAAAATATTTTAGCACCCGCTTCTATGGTTAACGTTTCCAGGCTATCAACATAAGCATAATTATAAACCAGATAAGGCTTTTGGTCGGTCCAGGTGGTTGTTTTTATAACCTCAGACCGTATCAGGTTAAAATCCTGCCCCCAGGCAATAAGGCTTATATCCTGAACATTTGCATTCGTGGTAAAAATTATTGAATCTTTTATAACCATTGGCAGGTCCTGCCCGTTGGGGTCAACCGTTACCTCTACAAAGACATAAATACTATCCTTTGCAGGCACCTCAATATTAAAAGCTTCGTTGCCAACAATCCCGTTAATGTTCAGCCTGAAAGATGAGGCATCGCCCCCTGCCAGGCTTACTTTAGAAATAAGGACTTTTTCGCTGTAAGGGTTGTAGATTTTTAAATGGCGTGTTGTTGAACCGATTGTCGTAAATATTGTATCAAACATTACCGTGTCAACAGAGAATTTCAGTTGCACATCATTGGAGTTAAGGTACTTTTCATCTTCGCATGAAGATAAAGAATACACCACTACAAGGATAGTTAATATTTGAATTAGATATTTGGCCAAACTATTAGTTTTACAATATAAACGAGTCAAGAGCTAACTTATTATTACAAAAATAAAAATAGATTTTACATTTTTTAACATTTATTGACAAAAATTAGCCTAAATGTTTATTTTTTAGAAAATATTTGCAAACCAATTAATGTTAATAACCCATTCATGATTAAAATCTCAAACCCGAATCTGTATCCATTAAATAAGAATTCTGAATTAGAAGCTATAAAATAAGAAATAACAGGAGCAGAAATACCTATATAAGGAACCATTTTATCCACCACTTTCCGGCGGCTGTAAATACCAAAAATGAATAGCCCCAGTATCGGCCCATACGTATAACCTGCCGCTTTAAAAACAGCTACCACAACACTCTCATTGTTAATAGCTTTAAACAACAGTACCATCAGCACCAGCAGTATTGAGAAAAAGATATGTACCGACACCCTGGTCCGCTGTTGCTTATGTTCCGGTATCCTGTCGAAATGAATAAAATCGATACAAAAAGAAGTAGTCAGGGCGGTCAGGGCCGAATCGGCACTGGAGTAAGCTGCCGAAGTAATACCAAGCAAAAAGGCTATCCCAACGGCTAATCCGAGTTTGTTTATTGCAAGGTAAGGGTACAGTCCGTCCGATTGTTGCGGCAATTTAATACCATTTTGTTCAGCAAAGAGATAAAGCAAAACCCCCAGGCACAAAAAAAGGAATACTGTAATCAGAAACGCAAAGCTGAAGACAACCATATTTTTCTGTGCTTCTTTTTTATTCTTACAGGTTAAGTTTTTTTGCATCATATCCTGGTCCATTCCAAACATTACGATGGTCATAAACATCCCTGCAAAAAATTGCTTAAAAAAGTTGTTTTCCGATTTCCATTCCCATTGAAAAGCTGTTGAATAAGGGTGGTTATTAATTTCTTCGACCATCGTTGCCAGGTTCATGCCCAGCGATTTTGAAATGGCATAAATTGAGAATATTACAGCGGCAACCAAAAAAAGCGTTTGCAGGGTATCGGTCCAAACGATAGTTTTTATCCCTCCCCTGAATGTATACACCCATATCAATAAGATACTGCAAATCACTGTAATGCTAAATGGGATATTAAATGCATCAAAGAAGGCTATCTGAAGGACAATGGCTACCAGGTAAAACCTGAAAGCGGCACCTATTAGTTTGGATATCAAAAAAAAGAAAGCCCCTGTTTTATAAGAATTCCGGCCTAGCCTTTCATTCAAAAAAGAGTAAATTGAAACCAGGTTCAATTTATAATAAATAGGCAGTAATACCGCAGCTACCAGCCAATACCCCAGGATATTCCCCAACACAAACTGCATGTATAAGAATGCCGAATTACCCACCTCCCCCGGGACAGAAATGAAGGTAACTCCCGACAAGGCGGTACCAACCATCCCAAAAGCAACCAGGTACCATGGCGATTTCCGGTTGGCAGTAAAAAACGTTTGCGAATTGCTGTTTCTTGAGGTCAACCCCGAGATAATAAACAACAATAAAAAATAACCGGATATTATGGATAATACAAGGATTGGATTCATCTTATTCAAAATCAGTATATAAAAGGTATTTCTTCCGTATCTTTTTATAAGCTTTCAACTCATCTTCAAACGAAAATTTTATTTCCTGGTCATTTTTACCTTCCCTGATCAATTTCAATACTTTATCGTCACCTGCCAACAGGTTAAACCATCGTTCCCTGGCCAGGAACTCTGCTTCATTTTTGAATTTCTTATAATACTTCAAAAAAAATGAGAATGTAAACCCTGGGGGTTCTCCTGCCAAACGCAGGTCTTCGCCGTAGCAAACAACCCCTTCCTGAACCGGATGGGCTGCAACTCCCGGAATGCTCTCAGGAGTAAAAGAAAAACTACCAAACCTTTTATCGGGATAACCGATAACCTGAAACGGGAAAACCGTTCCACGGCCAATACTTACACTCGTAGCCTCGAAAAAACAAAGTGACGGGTACAACCGTACCGACAGGTCGTTGGGCAAATTAGGCGAAGGTTTTACCGGCAACGAATACCGCATGGTATGGTTATAACCTATAACCGGGATTACGGTCAGGTTACATCTTTTTTCTGCATTGTGCCACATTTCGCCATTGATCATTTGTGCCAGTTCGCCAATGGTGCAACCATGCACCACCGGGATCGGGTCCATGCCCACAAACGACCGGAACTCTTTTTTCAGGACAGGGCCGTCTACATAATCGCCGTTTGGGTTAGGGCGGTCAAGTACAATAAGAGGGACATTATTTTCGGCACAGGCTTCAATCACATAATGCAATGTCGAGATATATGTAAAGAACCTGCATCCAACATCCTGTACATCAAATACCATAACATCAATATCTGCCAGGCTTTCAGCACTTGGTTTCTTATTCTTCCCGTAAATTGAAATAATGGCAATCCCGGTTTTAACATCAACCCCGCTTTCAACCTCTTCGCCGGCTGAAGAGTCGCCCCTGAATCCATGCTCCGGGGCAAAAATCTTTCTTATATCAATATTCTCCTTTTTAAGGAAATCAACCAAATGGGTATCGCCAATACAAGAAGTTTGATTAACAACCAATCCTACTCTTTTTGCTTTCAACAGGTGGAGGTAATTTTCGGGTTGGGATGCCCCTGTAACAATTTTTTCATATCCTGGACTGCCGTTGCCTGAAGTAAGAATAAAAAGGCAAACGACAAATAAGAGCAACCTGAAATTTCCCATACAGAATTATTATTTTACTTTCTGTCGCTAATATACTATTTTTCAAATTCGGTATTATTATATTTAGCACAAACTTGAAAAACATGCAGCATTTCAAAGAAAATTTTATACTACTCTTATTCTTTTTCATATCGAATAACCCGTGCATAAATGCCCAGGAGCCCCCTTTCCTTAAATATTATGGGGATGCCTGGGCAGATACCATCGTATCTGGACTAACCCTGGAGGAGAAAATTGCACAACTGGTTATGCTGCCTGCAAACCCTGGACAAGGAGCATTGCACAAACAACAACTTATCCAACTCATAAAAAAGTACCGGCCCGGGGGTATTATAATCATGCACGGCAGCCCGGTTGAGACTGCCCAATTAATCAATGACCTGCAAAAAGCTTCGAAAATACCGTTGCTGATTGCCATTGATGGAGAAACCGGATTAGGCTTCCGCCTCGACAGCACCATCAGTTACCCGTACCAGCAAAGCCTGGGAGCCATTCAAAACGACTCTGTTTTGTATGAAATGGGGCGCGATATAGGGAAGCAGTTCAAGGAGATAGGCATCCATATAAATTTTGCCCCGGTTGCCGATGTAAATACCAACCCCGACAACCCGGTTATTAATGTCCGTTCGCTGGGCGAAGAAAAAAAGAACGTTGCTTTAAAAGCCTGGCAGATTGCCAAAGGGTTGCAGGATGAAGGGATTACGGCCGTAGCCAAACATTTCCCGGGGCATGGCGACACCGGCAACGATTCGCACTACAGTTTACCTGTCTTAAACCACACAAAAAAAAGGTTGGATAGTATTGAGGCATATCCGTTCAGATTCCTTATAAACAAGGGTATTAACGGGATAATGACCGCCCACCTTTATGTGCGTGCTATGGACTCTACGGAAATTCCTTCTTCGCTTTCGGGAAATGTTGTTAATAAATACCTGCGGGCAGAATTGGGTTTTAACGGATTTGTGATTTCAGATGCCATGAATATGAAAGCAGTTACCCTGCCGGCAGGAAAGGCCGAACTGGAAGCCATAAAAGCCGGGAACGACATGGTAGAATTGACTCCTGACATAGCAAAAACTATTTCGGCTATAAAAAAAGGGGTCGAAAACCAAGAAATTGATGAAAGCACGATCAACAAAAAGCTACGCAACGTCCTTGCTTTAAAACGATGGGCAGGGCTTCAGGAATACCAACCGGTAAATATTGACGGCATAACCTCCCGGCTGAATAATCCTGTTTATGAAGTTACCCTCCGCAAATTGGTGGAACAATCGCTGACCGTAATTAAAAACCAGGGAGTGCTGCCTGTTGAAAGGTTGGATACCTTAAAGATTGCTTCGGTAGGAATCGGCAGGGATACTCCTTCTTCTTTTCAGTATATGCTGGCTAAATATACTTTAGTCGACCATTTCGTGTTGCCCAAAGACGCTACCGGCTCTTCAATTGATGGGCTGTTAAAGAAACTAAGGCCCTACAACCTGGTTATTTGCGGTATCCATGCCCACTCTTTCCCAAAAGGGCAGTATGGCATATCCGAAGCCCAGGTAAAAGCCGTTCAACGGATTGTTGCTGAAAAGAAAACAATAAATGTATATTTTGGGAATGCTTACGGACTAAAGAATTTCAAACATATTGAGCATTCCGAAGCATTGGTATTGGCTTATCAGGACAGGAAATTAAACCAGGAATTAGCGGCGCAACTGATTTTTGGGGCAATAGGTTCCAACGGGAAGCTCCCTGTTACGGTAGATAACAGGTTTAAAGCCGGAGACGGAATCATTGTAAAAAAAAACGGGCGGCTGAAATACACTATCCCTGAAGAGGTTGGCATAAGTTCGGCATGTTTAAGCCATCAGATAGATTCTATTGCCAGGTCAGGGATTGACTCTGCCGCTTATCCGGGTTGCCAGGTACTGATTGCCAAAGACGGGAAGGTAATTTTCCATAAATGCTATGGTTTCCACACCTATAAAAAGCAAGAAGTTGTTATGCCGGAAGATATTTACGACTGGGCCTCGGTAACAAAAATTACAGGGCCATTGCCCGCATTGATGAAGCTGTACGACCAGGGGGAATTTTGTATTGATGCGCCTATAAAACGGTATTGGCCTGATTTTATTAAATCCAATAAGGGAGATATCCACATAAGAGATATTCTGGCACACCAGGGAAGGCTGCAGGCATGGATACCCTTCTGGATGTCGGCATGTAAAAAAACCGGGCAATTAAAACCCCAGATTTTTAAGAATCACCCATCTGCAAGGTATTCATACCGTGTTTCATCGAACCTTTATATGAATAACAAATACCGTAAAAAGATATTCAAAGCAATCAAAGACTCCCCCCTGCTCCCAACAAAGGAATACCTCTATTCGGGCTTGTGCTTTTACCTTTTCCCGACCATCATTGAAAATTTAACCAATACGGATTATGAAACATACCTCAAGAAGAATTTTTTCTTCCCCCTGGGGGCATATACTATAACTTATAATGCATTTAAACACTTCCCACAAAAAAGAATAGTCCCAACAGAGTATGACGAGGTATTCAGGAAAGAACTGCTGCGCGGATTTGTGCATGACGAAGGTGCTGCAATGATGGGTGGCGTCTCGGGTAACGCCGGGTTATTCGGCTCGGCAAACGACCTTGCCAAACTTATGCAAATGTACCTCCAGTATGGTAGTTATGGAGGGACTGATTATATCTCTTCAAAAACGCTTAAAGAATTTACACGCAGGCAATTCCCTGAAAATGATAACAGGCGCGGACTGGGATTTGACAAACCCCTTATTGGCAGCCGTGAGAAAAAACTGAAGGAAGCTTCACATGCACCAGACGCCAGCGGCAATAGTTTTGGGCACAGCGGTTACACCGGCACTTTTACCTGGGACGACCCCGACAATAACCTGCTCTATATTTTCTTTTCCAACCGGGTATTCCCAACCCGGGAGAACCTCAAAATCTACAATCAAAATATACGCCCGGCAATACACCAGGCAATTTACGATTGTATAAAAAAAGGGCTTGAACCTTAAATCCTGCCTGAATTTTGCCCCTGCCTACCGCAGGCTTTAGGATTCTAAGGTGTAAATAAAAACACATTGCCAATAGGGCATCCGGTATTGTAAAAGGTAAAACAAGCTGCCAATCCTTACCCCGTAGGGGTTATACATTACCTATAACCCCATACCTGCCCTTTTGCAAAAGGGCAACATCTAATTTAACTTTAACCAACTTCATTAATTTTTTGAAAAGATAAAAAAAGCTTCTCCCGTTAATGTACTTATATACAGATTATTAATACCGAGTGGTAAAAAAAATAGAAAAATTTTAGTACTATGTCTTGCATAGTACCATTCTTTATTCATATATTTGCAATGCAAACAACAGTGTAAAAGAAGGTAGTACCCTGAAAACAGTTCTTTGCAATCTGAAACAATCGTTTAAATAAATAAGCCGGCCGTAGGGCAGGAAGGAGACAGAAACAGGAAATCATTAAAACAAAAAGCCATGAAAACAACGAACAATGTTAAAAAAGCAGCAGTAAGGTCAGTAGCAGTAATTATTAGTTTTGCATTAATTAGCTTCACCATAGCGGCACAAGGATTTTGGAAGCAGTTGCTGACTAATAACAGCATTAGTAAAATAGCAATAGTCCTGGTAGATAATTCGTCAGAAACCATTGTTGCTGATGAAGGAAGCCTGAATGTACCTTCAGAAGGAGGGCAACTATTTAGTAAAGGTTACCCTGAAAAGATTGCAGAAGGAAGCCTGGAAATAGGAGGCTGGATGGCTAATGAAGCATATTTTGACATCGATCCCTGTTTATTGGAAGAAGCAGGCAAGGGGCCTGTTAAACTGGAAAGCTGAATGCTAAGGTAGGCCATAGTTATTACCACAGTAGTTTGGCTTCGCAATAGGACAATCTGTGAATTATTCAGGTTAAATAAAAGGGGAATATATAAAAAGAGGGAATGAGCTATGAAACTTGAAAATACAAAAGCACAAATGAGGAAGGGAGTACTGGAATACTGCATCCTCCTTGTCCTTGATGGCAAACCGTTATATGCCAGCAATATTATACAGGAACTGAAAGAGGCAAAAATGATTGTGGTAGAAGGGACACTTTATCCGTTGTTGTCGAGGTTAAAAAATGCCGGGCTGCTGTCGTATAAGTGGGAAGAATCGACACAGGGGCCACCACGGAAATACTACGAGTTGACGGATAAGGGACGTGATTTCCTGGGCGAGCTTAAAAGCTCATGGAGCGAACTGGTTGAAGCGGTTGGGAAGATAAAATCTCATAAGGATAAATGAAAAAACGAAGAGTTTATAAAAAAGTTTGATTGATAGTCTAAATATATAAACAGATGAAAAAGACATTTACAATAAATATAAGCGGCACGGTTTTTCATATTGAAGACGATGCCTATGAAAAGCTCCAGGATTACCTGCTTAAACTAAAAATGTATTTTGGCAGCGATGACGAAGGGAAAGAAGTTGTAGCCGACATTGAAAACAGGATAGCCGAATTGTTCAGCGAAAAGCCGGTAGGCGAAAATGTGGTAGTGACCATGGAATGGGTTGACGAAGTAATAAAGGTAATTGGGATGCCCGAAGACTTTGGCGCGGCTGAAGACGATGAGCCGGTAACTGCAACCGGCAAACGAAAAAGGAGGTTGTACCGCGACCCGGGGCACAGGGTATTAGGAGGTGTTTGTGGCGGGTTGGGCGCCTATTTCAATATGGACCCGGTGGTATTGCGTATCATCTTCGTTGTACTTTTCTTTATAAACGGGATTGGCTTCCTGGCATACATAATTTTATGGATTGCCGTACCAAAAGCGGTGAATACAGCGCAGCGCCTCGAGATGAGGGGGAAGGAGGTGACAATATCGAATATTGAAAAATCGATAAAAGATGAGGTTAAAGAGGTACAAGAGAGTGTGCAAAGGCTAAAAAAATCGGATACATACGACAAAGGGCAGCATACAGCTACGCAGGTTGGCGATGCAGCCTATAATATATTGAGGGTTCTGTTAAAAATAACAGTGATAATTATTGGGGTAATATTGATTATTTCAGGTTTTTTTGGGTTATTAGGATTCATTTCTTCCATGGTAATCGGGCACTCGCTTATTGCCAGCTGGCCCCTGGTTTGGTCGCCCGACCTACACATGCATGGCTTCCTGGGTTATTTTGTTACCCCCGGGGCTTTGACACTGGGCCTGGCAGCAATAGGGTTTATTGCCGGTATCCCGCTTTTGGCAATGCTTTTTATTGGGACAAAACTGGTATTCCGTTATAAATCGAATAATACGGCAATTATATTAAGCATGGCAGGCGTATGGTTAATCTCGTTGATTACTTTAGTTATTTTATCGGTTGGGCAGGCAGGGAACTTTAAGGACAAGACCTCTCTTTCGACCAGCCAGGTTATTGACTGCCAGTCGTGCCAGACTTTATACCTTGAATTGGGAGAAGATAAATGGGGCGATTACAGTGGCACAGATTGGAAGATTGACCGTTTTAAAGTGGTTAACACCGATGGAGAGCAGATTTTGATGGGTAAGCCAAAGCTGGATATTGGAAAATCGAGCACCGGTAATTTTATTGTAAATATAAAGAAAAAGTCAAGGGGGGGCAGCCAGTCTGATGCAAGGGAGAATATTGAAAGTATAACCTACAACTTCAATCAAAAGGATTCAACCCTGTCCTTCGACCCGTATTTTATAATCGGTGGAGATGGTAAGTGGAGGGGGCAGGAAGTTTTTATTACCGTGAAAGTCCCCGAAGGGAAAGCCGTGTACCTTAGTGAAGGACTGGTAAAGATTATTTACGATATCGAAAATGTGTCAAATACCTGGGACGGCGATATGGTCGGTAAATTTTGGGAGATGAGGCCCGAAGGGCTGGTTATGAAAAAAGGGATTAATTAGCCCCTAGTGTTTGTCTATAAAGCCCGACTTCTTCGTTACTCTTGTTTTAAAAACCTGTCATCCCGAATAATCGGGGCTCCTGATTCTTAAGACTTCGAAAGCCTTGAAGGCGAATATTCTCAGGGGCAATGCCCCGGCACATTGCAGCACAGGGTGCAGTGTAACGGAATCCTGTGCTATTACATTCCATCCCTTTGGGATTTCCTTTTGATTTAGTAAAAAGGTATACTCTCCACAACCTTCCCGTGTGATCCCATTTAAAAAAGGGGAGAAAAAATGAATAGGGGTATTAATTCCCCGGATATTGACTTTTCAGTTTCCGGAAAGAAAATCCTTTTTCTTTTAGCAGGCTTATTACGCGTGGCAGTGCATAATAAAGGTTGCGTCCTGCTTTTACCGAATCGTGAAATATAATTATCGACCCCGGGCGGACAAAATCCATCACATTTTTCACGACCTTCTCCCCGCTTATACCCTGGTCAAAATCACGGCTTATAATATCCCACATGATAATTTTATAGTTGCACAATAAAGATTTGTATTGCCGCTTGGTCATCCGGCCGTATGGAGGGCGGAATAAATCAGAGCCTATTAATTCGTTGGCTTTGGCAATATTCTTCATGAATGTGGCTTCGTTGGTTTTTAGCCCCTGCAGGTGATTAAATGTATGGTTTCCTACCGAATGCCCCTCTTTTCTTATACGTTTAAAAATTTCGGGATTCCGGGAAACATTTTCGCCTACGCAAAAAAATGTGGCTTTTATACCTTCTTTTTGTAAAACATCGAGTACCCAGGGGGTCATCTCCGGCACAGGGCCGTCATCGAAAGTCAGGTAGGCAGCTTTTCCATCTCCCCCGACTCTCCAGGTCGCTTTTGCAAACCACCTGGTTGCTATTCCCGGGAGATGGACACGTGGGTCGATGCGTGGCATTAGTTTTTCATGGTACTAAGGATTGAATAATAATCCCGTAAGGTTGCCGAAATCTCGTCCGACAGTTCTTTGTTGCCCGATGACTTGCCAATCCTTTCCAGTTTTTGCAGATAAAACATATCCCTTTGGATTTCCTCTCTTACTCCGTCAGTATTTATAAATTTATTATCCAACGAAAAGAAATAGTCGAGTTCCTCTTTATATCGGGCAAAAGCATCAAGGATCATTTCCTCCCCTTTTTCCTTTTCTCCCAACCTGAAAAGGTTATTGGTTATTTCCAGTGCAAAATATTCGTAAGGCACAATATCTCCGGGTATCAACTCAAGGCACCGGTCGATTACCGCAATTGCCGAATCCCTTTTCCCTTCATCAATTAATGCACCTGCCAGGCGGTTAAAACTATTCCGTATATTGGTTATCATACGGGCATTGTTTTCATCAATATAAACATCAGGGTCGTTCATATTGCCCCATTTGAACTTTTTCATAATGTTGGTATACATTATGTCGGTAGCTACCCTCCCGAAATTAATGGGATTACTCTGCTTTTCATTTTTTAACGGCACTATCCTGTAAGCAAACCCTTCGGCCTGGAAATAATTCTTCAAATTCAAATACTTGTTCTGCCCGACAGTGATGGCATAATATATCGGGCGTTTCCAGTTGTTTGTCGCCAGCAGGTCTAAAATCATCAGTTCATCTTTTGACAGGTAATTTTTATTGCTGAAATCGAAGGTGATAGTATCCACAATTTTATCATAATCTTCAGGGCGTACTACTTTATTTCTTATAACCGCTTCTTTATCGACCTTTAATTTCAAGATTTTCCCCGGAATGTAAGCAGCATTGTCTGCCTGGGCCAGTTTTGTGCGGGGGTCATCGTCTGCAACGAAGTTAATTGCTTTTTTTAGGTCAACATCCCCTTTGATACGAGGGTCGTTCAACAGGTAGACAATATCTCGTGTGCCTTGCGTATATTTGTCTTCCGGGATTGAGAAAGGTAACGGATCCGATTCGTATGCCTTCCTCCTCATTTGGTTAATATACCAGTCGGTTTGTAAATAACTCAGGTTACATACCCTTACATCGGTCCTGACCCCTTCTACCTCCTGGTTGTACCAAAGAGGGAATGTATCGTTGTCGCCATTCGTAAAAATTATAGCATTGGGGGCACATGATTCCAGGTAATTTGCACCCAGGTCGCGGGCTGTATACCGGTTTGACCTGTCGTGGTCATCCCAGTTCTCAGCAGCCATTATCCCGGGCACCAATACCAGTGAAAGCACCGTAACCACCCCGGCGCTTATCGTTTCGGGGAGGTAGCGTTTGAGTCCTTCGTATAGCCCTAATACACCGAGCCCGACCCAAATACTAAATGCGTAAAAAGAGCCGGCAAAAGCATAATCCCTTTCACGTGGCTGGTGAGGATATTGGTTCAGGTATACAACAATTGCCAACCCTGTGAGGAAAAACAACAGGAAAACCACCCAAAGGTCTTTTTTGCCTTCTTTACCTCTGTTGTATTGATAAAAAATACCGATTAAACCCAGTATCAAAGGCAGGAAGTAATATACATTACGGGCTTTATTATTTTTAAACCGGGCAGGCAGGTTATCCTGGTCGCCCAGCCGCCATTCGTCAATAAATTTAACCCCGCTTAACCAGTTCCCATAAAGGATGCTGCCATGGCCCTGGATATCATTTTGCCTCCCTGTAAAATTCCACATAAAATAACGGAAATACATGTGCCCTACCTGGTAACGGAAAAAGAACCTCATGTTTTCAAAGAATGTTGGTTTCACAATTGTTTCAACCTCCCCACGTTCATTGGTGTACCTTATTTTCCTCCCTTTAATCTTCCCCCATCGCTGATAGTCTTTGGCATGAGAAGGCTCCATATTGCTCCACATCCGTGGGAAAAAGGTGGTAAATCTTTTGTCATAATTAGGGCTTACCCGATGATTTGTTATCACATATTTCCCGTCACGCTGAGAATACACTGCTTTCCCTTCGCTATAGCGGTTTTTTGGATCCAGAGGCGAGTTATAGTATTGCCCGAAAAACAAAGGCCTGTCGCCATATTGTTCCCTGTTGAGGTACGAAAGTAATGCAAAAGTATTATTTGGGCTGTTCTGGTCCATTGGTGTTTTTGCCGAAGAACGAATTATTATCAATGCAAAAGTTGAATAACCCAATAAGATAGCAGTAAGGCCGACTAAGATAGTATTCCATACTACTTTTTGTTTTCTGACGGTATACCTGATGCCAAAAACAATCAGCGCTACCACGGCAACAAGGTAAAACAGGACTCCCGAGTGGAAAGGCAATCCAAATGAATTGACAAACAATAACTCGAACCACGAAGCAATTTCTACAAACCCCGGAACAACCCCATACATAATAACTGCAAGCAGGGTAATGGAGATGATGAGTGAGGAAATGACCCCCCTCCGGGTAACAGGGTATTTTTTAAAGTAATATACGAAAACGATGGCAGGAATTGCCAGGAGGTTGAGCAGGTGGACCCCGATTGACAAGCCTATAATATATGCAATGAGAATTAACCACCGGTTGGCACGGGGCTGGCCGGCAACATTCTCCCATTTCAGGATAGCCCAAAATATGAGAGCTGTTAACAAAGAGGATGTTGCGTACACCTCCCCTTCAACGGCCGAGAACCAAAAAGTATCGGAAAAAGTGTAAGTTAAAGCACCAACCAGGCCGCTTCCTAAAACTGCAATCATCTGGCCAACAGACAACTCATTCCCTTTTGTGACAATACGCTTTGCAAGATGAGTGATTGTCCAGAACAGGAATAATATAGTGAAGGCACTTGCCAATGCCGATAATGAGTTGATCATCTTCGCGGCGTTCTCAGGGCCTCCCCCAAACAAAGTGAAGAACCTACCCACAATCATAAAAAACGGTGCCCCCGGAGGATGCCCGACCTCAAGTTTGTATGAGGTGGTGATAAACTCGCCACAATCCCAAAAACTGGCAGTTGGTTCAATGGTTGATAAGTATACAATGGCCGCAACGATAAAACTCACCCAGCCAAGCAGGATATTTAGTAATTTATAATTTTTCATTGCCTGTTTTTTTATTCTTTGCGAAGATAGCTGTTTTGAGTTAATCTGTAAAGTTAAAAAATGCTTATAAACCAAAATGGATATGTGATGCCGGATAACAGAGTCCTGAATGGCTGGATATTCGAGCCGCCCGGTTTTGGTTATTAGAAGCTGTTTGAGTTATTCTTTCAGCATAATCCCCGAAACCATCCTCCCTGTGTGGAGTCCATCGCGGCGGGCAGAGTAAAAAAGGCGGTCTCCGGTATATGTGCATAACCCCGATATAGTAATGTTCTGTTCGGGGATACTTTCGTTTAAAAGCAATATCTTATTCGCTTCCCAAAGGTTTAATAATGCTTTCCCGTCCCCCGTTTTTTTGAATACCGATTCAGGATTAGGGATATTTGCCTCAACTTGTTGTACCACCTCCGGCCCAACCTCGTATACCTCCGGGCCAATTGACGGCCCAATACAGGCAATTAGCTTACCAGGAGAAGAATTGAACTGATTAACCATTATTTTTACAGCCTCAGATACTATTTTACCCACAGTCCCCCTCCATCCTGCATGAACGGCCGCGACTACCTTTTCAACCGGGTCGTAAAGTAAAACAGGTACACAATCAGCAGTTTGGACGCATAAACAAATACCTGTACGGTTGGTAACCAGTGCATCTATACCTGTGAGTTCTTTTTCAGGCACCTTGCTGATAACTGCTACCCTGTTCGAATGTGTTTGGCGTGGAAAAACGAGTTGCCCCTCTTCCAACCCTAGTTTTTCTGCCAATAGCTGCCTGTCCCTTTCATAAATCCCGGGAGAGCTACCAGTAAATAGGGCAGTATTATCGGAGGTGTTATCTTTGGTAGTGGTAAAATGCAACACCTCGCTATATTTAGAAAGCCGGCTGTAAAAGATTAATCCCCGGGGCGTTTCAGTTTTTTTGGAAAAGCTCATTTAGCCCTTTTTTATTTATAAGAGTAATGGTTTTTTTATTGATTTCTATCAAACCTTCATCTTGCATCTTGCCAAAAACACGGGCCAATGATGGGCGGGTTACTCCAAACAGGTCGGCCAACTGTTGTTGGGTATACTTTAATTCTACTGAATGGTATGTTGACCCTGCCATATTCAACAAAAGGTTTGCAATTTTTTCTTTTATCGATTTAAAACTGAGGAAATGTAATTTTTCTGACAGGAACTGAGTCCTTGATGAAATGGTATTCAGGTAATTATTCAAGATTGTACGGTTGGTTTGTAAGAGATTTAAGTATTCCTGTTTTGGGATTGATAAAACCTCAACATCATTATTGGCAATAACCGTAACGGGGAATCGGTTTTTTTTCCCAAAAAGGAAAGCCGATGCCAGGGTCTTTGGAGTCTCGATGTCCTCAATTTTTAAAGTTTTCCCTGAATAATCCATCATTTCCCCCCTTACCGACCCTTTTTGAAGGACGCACAGCGAGAGGAGCTCATCCCCTGAACAAGCAATCAAATCATCTTTTTTAAAATGTTTTACCTGGAAAAGGATATGCCCGAATATTTTTTTTAATTCCTCTTCGGAAAGGCCCCTAAAAATAGGGGATTTTGTAAGGATATTAAAATTTACCATAAATCTTCGTTTTGTAACAATTGGTACAGAAAAGGAAACGCGCGTGCCCTACATTTGTTGTAATAAAATAGGTAAAATTATGATACGTGAGATTGTAAAAATAGACGAAGAGCTTTGTGACGGCTGTGGCGATTGTGTCCCTAACTGCCACGAAGGGGCGTTACAAATTATTGATGGTAAAGCAAGGCTGATTAGCGAATTGATGTGCGATGGATTGGGAGCATGCCTTGGGCATTGCCCGCAGGGGGCAATTACCATTGAAAAACGTGAGGCGGAAGATTACAATGAAAAAATTGTGATTGCGCAGATGATCAATAGCGGGAAGAACACTGTTTTTGCTCACCTTATACATTTACAGGAACACGATGAGATAGGATATTTGAATCAGGCCCTTGAATATATAAAGGCAAACCGGGACGAAATGCCATTCACAATTGAGGAGGTGCATGAACTTTTGCACGGCAGCAATGAAGAGGTTGCACAACCTGCCCAGGCAGGAACTGCTCACGGATGCCCGGGCTCAGCACCTGTCGCTTTTGATGCTTCAGGATTTAAAATGGCCTCTGGTACAACCGATATCCCTTCGGCACTAACACAATGGCCGGTTCAAATGCACCTGATCAATCCGGTAGCGTCATATTTTAACGGAGCCGACCTATTGGTTGCCGCAGATTGTGCCGCTTTTTCTTATGGTAACTTCCACAACGATTTTATTAAAGGCAGGAAAATGGTTATTGCCTGCCCAAAACTTGACCAGGGGAAAGATATTTACATCCAAAAACTAACCCGGTTAATTGACGAGGCTAAAGTGAATACCATTACAACGGTTATTATGGAAGTACCATGCTGTGGGGGTTTATCACAAATGGTGAACATGGCGGCACAAGAGGCATCACGTAAAGTACCGGTCAAAGAAGTAGTAATTAGTATCAGGGGAGAGGTGCTTTCGGAAGAATGGGTATAATCCTTTATTATATAACCTTTGAAACCAGAGGTTCCTTTATTTGTTAATTGTTGGTATTAACTCTCTGTTGCTCAATAGTTGCCGGAAGAAGAAAAGAAGGGAAGGAAAGGGAATGAAAGCAGAAAGGGAGATTTACTTTTTGCGCCCGGTAGTTAATTCTACCGGGCGCATTTTTAATATTCCGCCTCAGCAAGAAAACGCCAATAATTTCGGTACTCTTGTTTTGAAAACAGTCGATTACACCAGTAAACTCCTTATTTTCAAAACTGCGAAAGCAGGCCAATAGTTTACCTTACAAAATAGCATCAATTTTAATCCACGTAAAACGGAGGTTAAAAATCTTCGCACCCGGTAAGAAAACAGGGCTAATTACTTACTACTAACTATTAAACAATGCTATTTTATTCTCACGCAGATTCCGCAGAGATTGCAGATACACGCTGTTAAAAATTTAATTCCTGCTACCCATTAATTTAGTCATTCTACTTTCTACTTTTGTCTTACGACTTACGACTTTTTACTAACTACTATTTTTTTTTTTAAGTCCTTTCCCCACAACTTTTTAAAGTGATCCTTAGTCAGGTTTAGTTATTGTTCGGCAAGGTCTTTTATCCTGATATTCCTGAATTGCAGTTTCGAGCCATGCCCCAGGAAACCAATATGCCCTTTGTGGCGTAATAATCCGGGGTGTTTTTTGTGGTCGGCGGTGCCGTCCCTGGTTGCTTCTGCAAAATTCCCTTTTAAAATAACATGCCCGTTCAGGGCAATCTTAATATCATCGCCCATCACAACTACTTCCTGAGAATTCCATTCGCCAACCGGTTTTAGGAAGCCACGTTTTGCGGCAATTATCCCATATACGGAACCATGGTATTGGTATGGTTTCAGGTTGGCGTACTCTGGCGCGGTATTATCTAATATCTGCAATTCTTTTCCTAAATATGCGGCATCGCCTTTAAGAGGGGCATGGATACCTAATCCGTTGTTTGCCCCTGGTGTTAACTGGAATTCGAACCGGAAAATAAAGTCGGAATATTCCCGGTCCGTATATAAGTTGCCATGCCCGCCCTGTACCGGCCTCACAGCAATTACCCCGTTCTGCACCCGGTAGTCGGTTTTATTCCCTACCCAGGAATCGAGGTCTTTCCCATTGAACAATAAAGTAAAACCTTCTGCCTTTTCTTTTTCTGAAAGCCGGTTGCCCCCGTTATTAATTTCACGTACATAGATATTCCTGAAAGCCAGGTCGGTACCATGTGCCTGCAGTTCGATTGCCTCTTTAGGGAAGATTGGCATACTGCGGTCCCAAAAGTTTTCCATTGTCACATTGTCGACTACCAGTATCCCGTTGAGGTAAACAGTAACTTTATCGCCAACCATTTTGATCCGGAAAGTGTTCCAGTCGCCAATAGCATTGTCGGCAAGGGTGAGGGGTTTGCTGGGGTTTATTTTGTTGTTGTATAATCCTCCCGACCCAACCTGGGCTCCTACATCAACCCGCGAGGTATCCCAAATCTGTACCTGTGGTGTCCCACGAAGGTAAATACCGCTGTCGCCGTTTTTAGTGATCCTCCAGTCTACAAGCATATCGAAATCGCCGTATTTCTTTTTGGTGCAAATGTTAGCGCCTTTCCCGTTGAAAGTGATGCAACCATCTTTCACCGACCAGTTTTCAAGCATTTTTTCATTCGCTTTTATTTGCTCTTTAGCCAACTCTTCCCCCGGCATTTTTGAGCGGGCAACCGGGTTCTTCACCAACCCTTGCCAGCCGGAAAGGTTTTTCCCATTAAAAATGGAGGTATAACCTTCTTCTTCAGGCATTTTATCCAGGTATTCCTGTATATCTATCTTGAAATACTGGCTATCCGGCCCGGTAAGCCCGGCCTTTACTTTTTCTGCAACTTCCTTTACAAAGCTGCCTGTTAATCCGTCTTCTTTCCCGGGGGCGGGCAGGATGACTTTCATTGCCGCAGATGACGCAACGGAACCCAGTGCATCATCGTCAATGTAGTTAGCGATAAATACCAGCGACAGGAAAGTTTTTATATTCCCTGCGGATTTAAGCACCATCTTTTTTTCTTCAATATTGGTAGCAACAGGCATTAATTTCCTGGCCAGCAATAATTTTTGGTCATCGGGGAACCCGGCATTCATTACCTGCTTCAGGTAAGCACTAAAAGCCTTTGCATGAAATGATTTATTGCCAGTCAAATTGAAAAGTATCGGAATAGCATCCGAATCTTTCCAGTTGACAAGAGCCTCCAGGGCCGCTTCCCTTTCATCGGGAGAGCCGTTTTCGACCAGCCCGGTAACAATTTTAAGGGCTTTGGCATTTTTTAAGTAGGGGAAAACAGGAAGAATCCTGGTTTTCAGCCTGTTGTTTTCAAAAGTGCTTATAATCAAACCACTACCTTTCTTTTTATTTTTATCCAAAGTAGTTATAATAGCCTGCTGCACTGCGGAGATATTATTTTTATCCGATGTTTTGCCAATTAGTTCCAGCAGCTGACTCAGGTCCTCAGGTTGTGCTACATTTTGCAATGCTGCGAATGCAACCGAATCGACTAATCCGTTGTTTGCCCGGCAATTTTTAAGTACCAGGCCGAAATAGTCAACAGCCCTTCGTGCGCCAATAACTTCTATCAATACAATCTTTTCATTATCGCCGGCGGAGTTCATTTTCTCAGCCAACAACTTACAATCTTCAACTCCACAGGTTTCCAGCAAAGCATTTTTAAGTGCCTGTGTTTCATCGGGAGCCGGCTCTGAAGCTAAAATCTCCAATAAAATTGGTATCGCTTTCTTTTTCTGATTTAAAGCCAATGCCTTAATTGCGGCAAGCCTGACTTCGGCAGATTTTTCTTTTAATGCCGGAAGGATGCACTCTTGTAACACCTGTGGATCATCTTTTTTCGCAAGGGCTGTAATTATTTGTGCTTTTGCTGCGTCCGGAGCTTTTTTCATTGCTTTGATCCATTGCCCCACCTCCAAAGAAGTCATTCCGTTAGCAGCATAGTTCAATATGGCATTCCGATAAGCCGGGTCGCTGTTTTTGAACTCTTTTAGCATGAGGGCCATGGCTTTGGCTCCCTGGTTACTCCGGAGGATATTGAGTGCTGCCGAGCGGGAATGCAGTTGGTTGGGTGCTTTGCATTCTTTCAATAATCCTTTACAGAGCTTATTACTGATTTTTTTATTGCCGTTTTGTGCCAATTGCCCGGCATAGTGGATGTAGGCCACCATTGCTTCTGTTTCATCGGCTGAGCACCCTGCATCTTTTGCTGCTTCAACAATTGTTTTTTCAGACGTTGGCAACCCGATATTTGCTAAGGCATAAAGGCATTGGAGCTTACTTGCGCCTTCCGTGTTTTCAGCAAGTTTTATTAAAGCACTTTCAGCCGGTTGGTATTTGATTTCGCCTAATGCTTTTATACAATGAATTTTCGCTTTCCCGTTTAAGCCGGGCAGGATACGCAGAATCTCTTCGCCTGCTTTTTCCGTCCCTATGTAGGTAAGGACTGTTGCCGCCGGAGAATAAAGTTCATCATCAGACAGGTATTTCCCAAGAGCCTTTACACTTGAGTCGCCACCGCAATAAACCAGCCTGCGGATAAAGAATGCTTTCACTTCTTTATCGGTTGCTTTTTCCAAAGCATCCAGAAGAGCTTGTTCGGTAAGCTTCCGGGCAGCCTCATTATCCGGGGTGCCACTGTAACGGGCAAGGCTTTCAAGGACAAAACGTGCCTGTGTGTCATTCCCTGTGCCGGGAGGGATAACCATATCACAAAATAGTGAAATGCCGGCTTCCCCTAGTTCGAGGACTTCACCCATTAATTTGTCGGAATGATTAAGGGTTTTTGTTGGGGTCTGTGCCAAAATATCAACAACCTTCGTTTCAAGGGTCCTGTTGTCCTGTGAACTTGCATGCCACGAAAAAATCACTACCAGCAAAATAGTGGCTGTATTTTTTAAAATATCCTTCATCGGTTTCTTCTTTAGTTGCGTTAATATTAAATTTTCCATGGGCCTCTCATCGCCTGGTTAATCATCCTGTTGGCTTCATCATCATTTATAAACTCCTGTTTAACAGGGTCAAATTCCAATGTGCGCCCTAAACGAAGGGCTGTAATACCCATATTAACGATGGTTGCCGACCTGTACCCGTTTTCTTCGTTTAAAGCAAATTTCCTGCGGGTGCGGACCGATTCTGAGAAAATGCTAATTTGCGGGTCGGGGTCGGGCAATGTATCAATTAAAGACTTGAGGTTGGGGATATCGGACTCGAAACCTTTGAAAATCTTTCCGTTTGGCCCTTCAATGTATGCCGCATTTTTATCTTTATTCTCTCCATCCAGGATAATCTGGCATCCATCGGCATAGGTAAAAGTTATCCTCCTCCAGGTACCAATTGCATCGTAGTGCTGCTGCGGGGCATCCACTTCGACCTTTACAGGGCTGGTATCGTCTTTCCCCAGGAAGTACTGCACCGGGTCGATATAGTGCTGCCCCATATCGCCTAAACCCCCTCCGTCATAATCCCAGTATCCCCGGAATGTTTTGTGTACCCGGTGGGGGTTGTATGGTTTCTTTGGGGCAGGCCCTAACCACATGTCGTAATCCAACCTGGCAGGGACAGGTTGAGGGGTAAGGTTTTCTTTGCCAACCCAATAGAATTTCCAGTTAAACCCGGTAACCCCGCTGATGGTTACTTTCAGCGGCCAACCCAGGATACCACTTTCAACAGCTTTCTTAATTGGTTTTACAGTGGTATTTAACCCGTAGAAATTATTTTTAAAGCGGAACCAGGTATTCAACCGGAACATTCTTCCGTGTGCTTTCATGGCTTCTACCACGCGTTTCCCTTCTCCTATGGTGCGGGTCATTGGTTTTTCGCACCACACATCTTTCCCGGCCTCGGCTGCCATTACCGACATTATACCATGCCAGTGCGGGGGTGTTGCAATGTGTACAATGTCTATTTCGGGCAACTGGAGGAGTTCCCTGAAGTCAGAAAAAGTTTTTACTTTATAATCAATCATGTTTTGTACCTCTTCGAGGTGGAGCTTGTCCACATCGCATATAGCTATCACACGGGTACCTTCGTATTTTATGTGCCCACGGCCCATTCCCCCGACTCCGATAATTGCTTTTGTAAGCTGGTCGCTGGGTGCAAGGAAGCCGTTCCCACCCATTACAAATCGCGGAATAATGGTTATTCCGGCGGCTGTTGCCAGCGATTTCTTCAGGAAACCGCGGCGGTTGGTTTTATTCTCTTTCATAAAATTATACTGTAAAAATTATTTGTTTTATCCAAATATCAGAAAGATGTAAATGTAATGGTATAAGGGTCAAAAACAGGGGTAATAAAAGGGGTAATAAAATGGAATATTCTCAGGAATTATTCAGATTAGGAGGTTGCCGGGTATAAGAGTTAAAACTACTCATTTCTTCCTTGTTTTTCCGTATTTTTTGCCTCTGCTTATAATCTATGGGTTCGTAGCCAACCGAGATTAACAGCCCTATCCTTTTCTTAGGTGGGATATTCAGCAGTTTTTTGACCTTTTTTTCGTTAAACCAGCCAATCATGCAGGTGCCCAGTCCCAGTTCTGTAGCCTGAAGGCAAAACAGCCCGGCAGCAATGCCAATATCAATTAAAGGGAACTCCCTGTTTTTAAGGCTTCCTCCGATTTGTGCTACCAGCTTGGGTTTTTCAATAACAAACACTGCAATTACCGGAGCTTCAACAGTAAACCTGTTAAATGCCATTGTTTTGCTAAAGGTTGCTTTGGCAATCTGCCCTTTTAACTCCGGGCCATCCACAATAATTAGTTTCCAGGGTTGTGAATTACATGCCGAAGGCGAAATACGGACAGCGTCAATTAATAATTCCAGTTTGCCCCTTTCAACAGGCTTGTCCTGATACCTTCGCACACTCTGCCGTTTTGAAATAAGTTCCTGAAAAGTCATATCGTTAATTTTTAGGGAACAAAGATTACAAATTTCTTAGAGATTGTTAGGAATTTGTTTTTAATTTTAGGCATTCTCTTAGAAGCTGTCTAAATTTTGTTTTTTAGAATTATTATAGTGTATTTTTTTTGTCAGATAAAGCAATTTGGAGGCGAATACGACACTGTATTTAACGATAAGTTGCTGAAATATGACGGGAAAAGAAGCATAATAAACTAAAAGCCTGCCTGCCAGTAGGCAGGGATAATTTTTAGAAAGCTTCCTGAAATGGGGTATTTTAGGAATCACTTTTGTTTGCCTTTTAAAAACTTCTATTTTTATAACAAATTCTATTTGGATGAAACGAGGGTTTATTTTCTTGATGTTTTTTATCAATTCTTTTTTTGTTTTTGCACAAACAGAAGTGGGTCCGGAAGGGAATAAGCTTTTGTGGGGACTGCTGGTATTATTGTTGCTTCCGGTTGTTTTCCTGGCCGGGAGGTTTTTGGAAAGGAAAAAGGAAGGGGCTAAAAAGAAGCCCCTATTTAAACGTAGCAGGCTTTCCATACAACTTGAGAAAGACAGGGTATATTTCCCTGATTTCATTACCCTAAGCATTCAAAATACAGGTAATAATGCTGTAGACCTGGACCAGCCACTATTGATTTTCAGTAATTTCTGGCTAAAGCGTAACTTCCGGTTAAAAGGGATGCACAACAGGCAAATTTACCCACTTTACCTTGAAGCAGGCAAAACTCATAAACTGGAGATTGATTTAAATCGTTTTTACAGGCATGATAAAAGCCTCAAAAAATACCCAAAATCAAAAATTGTGATTTACGATGTTAAAGGGAAGAGGTTTGGGAGCAGGAGTATATTTTTGCGTAAAACTTTATTTAAATGGTGACGCGGAGCTGGAGATTTAACCACATTGATTTTTCTACCTACCCCTTTTACAATGGCGATGACCTGGGGGTGAGATGGCAAAAGGAGAAGACTGTTTTTAAAGTATGGGCGCCAACTGCACAGAAGGTTGAGCTCAGGCTATACCACAACTGGCAGGATGGGCATCCATACCTGAAGGTCTTCCTGAAGCCCTCGATTGTCGGCACCTGGGCAATTACTCTTGAGGGCGACTATGAAGGGGTGTTTTATACTTTCCGGGTGAACGATGGCGATTGGCTGCACGAAGCCCCCGATATGTATGCCCGTTGTGTTGGGGTAAATGGTAAATACGGGATAATTTACAACCCTTCGAAAACAGACCCTGAAGGTTGGGGAGATGATAAGCGCCCACGCTATAAAGATTTTACGGAGGCCATTATTTATGAAACACACATACGTGATTTTTCAATCGATAAAAACTCAGGAATCCGGAATAAAGGGAAATACCTGGGCTTTACGGAAGAGGGCACCGTTTCACCGTCAGGGCAGCCAACGGGGTTGTCCCACCTGAAAGAACTGGGAGTTACCCATGTCCATTTGTTGCCGGTTTTTGATTTCTCTTCCATTGATGAAGAAAGGCCACTCGAAAAATACAACTGGGGTTACGACCCGCAAAACTATAATGCCCTTGAAGGTTCTTACTCTACCAACCCTTACGATGGCACTATCCGGATCAGGGAATTCAAACAACTGGTTAAAGCTTTACACGATAATGGTATCGGTGTAATAATGGATGTGGTTTACAACCATACGGGGTTGGTAAAGGGGTCGGTGTTTAACCAGTTTGTCCCGGGGTATTTTTACCGCCAAAATCCCGATGGTACATTTGCCAATGCTTCGGGGTGTGGCTCCGAAATAGCATCCGAACGGGCAATGGTACTGAAATTTATTGTCGACTCTTTGACATTTTGGATCGAAGAGTACCATATAGACGGTTTCCGCTTCGACCTGATGGGGGTGCATGATGTACAGGCAATGCAGGTTATCCGTAAAAAGGTGGATGAAACTGACAGTGGTATTTTTTTGTATGGCGAAGGATGGGCAGCAGCAACAAGCCCTATGCGGGAGGAGTTGCGGGCAGTAAAAGCCAATATTCACAAATTGCCGGGTATTGCAGCCTTCAGCGATGATATGCGCGATGCGTTAAAAGGGAACCTGCACAATAAAAAAAGCAAGGGGTTTGTCAGCGGGCAGGCACTTCGCGAAGAGTCGGTAAGGTTTGGTATTGTGGCAGCTATCAGGCATCCGCAAATTGTTTACGGATACGTTGAATCATCTCCGGCACCCTGGGCTGTTGAGCCAAACCAGTGTATCAACTATGTGTCGTGCCACGACAATTATACCCTTTGGGACAAATTACGGTTAAGCAACCCGAAGGCACCGGATGAGGAGATGCGCAAAATGGTGAGGTTAGCCGGTGCAATCATCCTGACTTCCCAGGGAGTACCGTTTTTGCATTCGGGGATTGAGTTTTGCCGCACAAAAAACGGCGATAGTAATTCGTATAAGTCTCCCGATTCGGTAAACAGGATCGACTGGGAGCGCAAATCGGAATATTATGATGTTTTCAGATATTTTAAAAGCCTGATTCAACTGCGGAAGGGGCACCCTGCCTTCAGGATGCCGATGGCTGAACAGATACGCCGGAACCTGGATTTCTGTTTACAATATAAATTGGGGATAGTGGCCTATTGCCTGGACGGGAAAGAGGTTGGCGACCCATGGGGCTCTATTGTTGTCCTGTTCAACGGCAACAAAGAGAGCAAAACTATTTCAATACCTGAAGGTAATTACACAATTATAGCCAGAGGCGAGGAAATCAGTGAACACGGAATCGGCCGGTTTACAGGTTCTGAGATACAGATACCGGCAATCTCAATGGTTCTTCTGGTATCAAAAACTGTTCGAAAGCCTTTATAGGATAAATATCCACCGGACTTCTTTAGACAGCTTCTTAGAATATGGCCAATAATAAGTCAATGTCTTTAGCAGGAATATTAAAATAGCTGCCTACATCATTATTAGTCAGTATCCCGTGGTATATGTAAACCCCTTTACGGAAACCATACGAGTTTTTAATATAGTTATCTACTCCTCCGCTATCGCCGATAGACAACAAAATAGGGATCAGGATATTGCTGAGCGAAATGGAGGCAGTCCGTGCAACCAGGCTGGGTATATTTGGCACACAGTAATGGAGGACGCCATGTTTATGGAAAGCCGGTTTGTTCAGGTCGGTACATTCCGAAGTTTCGAAACAGCCACCCTGGCTAATATTCAGGTCAATAATTACAGCACCTTCTTTCATTGTTTTCACCATCTCTTCAGAGACCTTGAATTTAGGCGTTGAACTTACCGGGAGGGCTCCAATAACCGCATCAGCCGAAACCAGGGCTTTTTTTAATACCCTGGGGTAGAAAACCGAAGTGAAGATACGTTGCCCCAGCCTCTCTTCCAGCCTGCTTAATTCTGAAACGGAACTATCGAAAACTTTAACCATTATGCCAAGCCCCAGTGCTGCACGTGCAGCAAACTCGGCAGCAGTCCCCGAACCGATGATTACCAGTTCCGATGGGGTGATTCCCGTGATATCGCCAAATAGAACACCTTTCCCTTTGCGCGAGTTGCTTAAATAATCGCTGGCAATTGTTATGGACGCGATTCCCGAAATCTGGCTCATTTGGTTTACCACAGGGAAGAAACCCTGTTCATCCTGCATGTATTCGAAGGCTACCGAGGTGACCTTCTTTTTCATCAGTTTTTGGATAGACTCGTGGCAATGCGCCTGCATCTGCATGTGCGAAATAATCGTTTGGTTCCCTCGCAAAAGGTCAATCTCATCAGAGTCGAACGGTGAAATACGTAAAATTATATCGCATTGAAGGACCTCCTCTTTTTTATCAACAATAACAGCACCTGCTTCGCTGTATTCTTCATCGGTGTAATTGGCTGATTTCCCGGCATTGGTTTCCAGGAATATTTCGTGGTTGTACGAAACGAGTAATTCAACTGCCTGGGGAGTCAGCGGTATCCGGTACTCTATTTTTGAAAGGTCTGAAGGGATCCCTATTTTAATTTTTTGCCCTTTCTTTTTTACCTCCAGCATCTCTTCTTTTGGAAGAAGCATCGTTTTGGGGAAAGATGAGGCTTTTTTAGATTTTTCTTTTCCGGTCATAATAGTATTTTGCAATTGAGCATTACAAGTTACATTCAAATGTTGAAAATACAAAATAAGAAACAACAATGGTACATGAAGGGGGGGCGCTATAATCGGGGTTAGAAGGGTTAAATTATTCTGGCTTCAATATTCCGTGTTTCATTATCAATTACCTCAATTTTTACCGCTACAATATTATCAGGAAGTATCTGTTCTATTTTTTCAGGCCATTCAATCAGGCAATAATTCCCGCTGTACAGGTAATCTTCGTAGCCAATATCAAATGCTTCTTCAACGTTTTTGATCCGGTAAAAATCAAAATGGAAAAGAGGGTTAAGCTCTACTGTCGAGTATTCATTAATGATCGCAAAAGTAGGGCTTGTCACATAATCGTCCGACCCCAATATTTTACAAATGGCCTGGATAAATGTGGTTTTCCCCGCGCCCATTTCCCCATAAAAGGCAAATATCCGCTGGGCAGGGAAAAATTCGATCAATGCTTTTGCCACAGCTCCCAGCCCTTTCACTGAAGTAACTTGTTTTGAGAACATAAAAGTTGTTTTTGCAATATTACTAAATGTGAGTGAATAACTGAAACACAGGGCTGTCAACTTTTTGCCTGAATTCTCTTGCTAATGAAAGGTTTTATTTCACGAAAATATATTAATTTTGAGGCTTATATAGAATTAAATATAGGATTATGAATATACCTGAAAATCTTAAGTATACCCAGGATCATGAATGGATTCGTACAGAGGGTGATTTTGCTATAGTCGGAGTGACTGATTTTGCCCAGGGAGAATTGGGCGATGTTGTATTCGTGGAAATTGAAACAGAAGGGGAAATCCTGGACAAAGGAGAAACATTTGGGACAGTGGAGGCTGTAAAAACGGTTTCTGATTTGTTTATGCCTATTGGGGGAGAGGTGGCAGAGCTGAACGAGGCCCTTGCTGACGACCCAGAACTGGTGAATAAAGACCCTTATGGAGAGGGGTGGATGATTAAAATCAAAATTGCCGACCCATCGGAACTGGACGGCCTGTTGTCGCCCGATGATTATAAAAAAATGATTGAAGCGTAAAATCAAAGCGGCCTTAACAAAAAAAAGCCCTGGAATCATAATATAAATCCCAGGGCTAAAAATTACTATTAAACTTTCATCCACATTTCGATGATCCGCAGTCTTTACAGGTAAGGCATCCTTCCTGGTAAATAATATTTTCAGAGCCGCATTCCCCACAAGTTGAATCTTCGGCAAGAGTCCCGTTGGGGACATATTTTTTAAGAGCCCTAGCCACTCCTGCTTTCCATGAATTAATCGTGTCGTTGTCGAACTGAAGGCTTGATACCAGTTCAATAACTTTATGGATAGGCATACCATGGCGCAGTACGCTTGATATTAGTTTTGCATAGTTCCAGAATTCAGGGTTGAATTTATACGAAAGCCCTTCAATGGTAGTTTTGTATCCACGCTTATTGGTATATTGGAAATCGTAACGCGATACCCCGTCTTCTTCGTAGCTTTTTATAATTTTCCCCTTGGTAATGGAACGGGGGAGTAGAATACCATCTTCATCGTCTGACAAACCTGTAAAAATTTCATACGGGCTTTCATCAACCAATCCGATGAAAGCGATCCATCTTTCTTTATTATTCTGGAATCTAACCACATCGGCCTCCAGGGAGTCAGGGCGTTTTGTCGGGAAGATGTTGCCATCTTTCTTATCCGCATCTTTATTTGAAATCAATACGCCGGCCCTTGAACCTTCGCGGTAAACGGTTACTCCTTTACACCCGCTTTTCCATGCTTCGAGATATAACTGGCCGACCAGCTTTTCTGAAGCCTGTGCCGGAAGGTTAATGGTTACGCTGATCGAGTGGTCCACCCATTTTTGGATACGCCCCTGCATTTGTACTTTCGACATCCAGTCTACATCGTTAGATGTTGCTTTATAATAAGGGGAACTTGCAATTATCTTATCCAGTTCTTCTTCCGTATATAATTTATTGGTGTCATAACCGTTTACCTCCATCCATATTTTAAATTTTTGGTGGAAAACGATGTATTCTTCCCAGTGGTCGCCAACTTCATCGATAAAATCAACGCGGACGCCTTTATCGCTTGGGTTAACTTTCCTGCGGCGTTTGTAAACAGGCATAAATACCGGTTCAATCCCGGAAGTAGTCTGGGTCATCAGGCTGGTTGTCCCGGTAGGGGCAATGGTCAGAAGGGCGATATTCCTCCGCCCGTACTGCGTCATATCTTCGAACAAACCGGGGTCGGCTTGTTTGATCCGTTTGATAAGCGGGTTGTCCTTTTCGCGTATAGGGTCATATATTTTAAAGCTCCCGCGGTCTTTTGCCAGGTTTACCGACGAGCGGTATGCTTCCAACATAATCGTTTTATGTATTTCTTCCGAAAAGTCAACGGCATTTTCGCTTCCATAGCGTAATCCCAAAGCAGCCAGCATATCGCCTTCGGCAGTGATCCCTATTCCTGTGCGTCGTCCTTCTTTTGCCTTTTTGCGGATATTCTCCCAAAGTTTCTTTTCGGTGTATTTGATCTCTGGCCCTTCAGGGTCTGCATCTATTTTTTCGATGATGGCATCAATCTTTTCCAGTTCCAGGTCGATGATGTCGTCCATAATTCGTTGCGCATAGTGGATATGCTCTTTGAACAGGTCGAAGTTAAACCTGGCTTCTTTGGTAAACGGCTGGTCGACATACGAATACAGGTTTATTGCCAACAACCTGCAACTATCGTATGGGCAAAGAGGTATTTCCCCGCACGGGTTGGTCGATACGGTTTTATACCCTAAGTCGGCATAACAATCGGGGACCGACTCTTTAATAATAGTATCCCAGAAAAGGATTCCCGGTTCGGCCGACTTCCAGGCGTTATGAACAATCTTATTCCATAATTCTATGGCGTTTATCTTTTTCTTATAAATGGGCTGCTTTGAGTCTACGGGGTATCTTTGCGTATAAACCCCTTTCCTTTCAACAGCCTGCATAAATTCATCGTGCAGCTTGACTGAGATGTTGGCTCCGGTAACCTTCCCCATTACCATTTTGGCATCTATGAAATTTCCCGAATCAGGGTGTTTTACAGATACAGAAAGCATGAGTGCCCCCCGGCGGCCGTCTTGTGCTACCTCACGGGTAGAATTTGAGTAGCGCTCCATGAACGGGACAATGCCTGTTGATGTAAGGGCCGAATTTTTTACCGGAGAACCCAACGGGCGTATATGCGAAAGGTCGTGCCCCACACCTCCGCGCCGTTTCATAAGTTGTACCTGCTCCTGGTCGATCTTCATTATCCCCCCGTACGAATCAGAATTCCCTTCGTTGCCTACAACAAAACAGTTGGAGAGGGATGCTACCTGGTAATCATTGCCGATACCGGTCATAGGGCCACCTTGTGGTACAATGTATTTAAATCCTTTCAGTACCTGATAGATGTCATTTTCAGTTAACGGGTTCTTATATTTAGATTCAATCCGGGCTATTTCCCTGGCAAGCCTTTTATGCATGTCATCCGGGGTCAATTCAAAGATATTGCCGAACGAATCTTTTAAAGCATACTTGTTAATCCAGACCCGGGCTGCTAAATCATCTCCTTTAAAATACTTCAATGATGCCTTAAATGCTTCTTCCTGTGTGTAAATCTTTTTCACTGGCGGGGCTTTTACAGTTATTTCATTAAATGCCATATCTTACAATTAATATTGTGTTTTTTATAACGGATTGCCTGTTCTTCTTTTGGTTTTAAAAATTGTGTTAAAACGTCTAATGCAAGATAGGGTACAAATCAATTATTTGGAAGACTTTTTTAGAAAAAAAAAATAAAAGTTATCAACTTTAAAATGTTAGTACATTGCTGCAGAGTGGATTATGTGTTTAATAAACATGAAAAGTTTACCAAAAATTTTAATTTTTGAAACTTTTTGTTGCATTTTATACTGATAATTATTATGGAGGTTTGTAAGGCGGATTACTATAAAAGAAATGGTGGTAAAAAGCTTTAAATGTTGAAAACTTTTTTCAGGATAACAGAAGTTGCCCCGGTATTATTTTTAACAAATTGCCTGGTAATATTTGTGGTTTCATCCAGTTTCCCCGGGTTGTTGACGAGGTCATTTAAGATTGTTTCCAGGCTACTGTAGTTCTTAATGCTAAATGCGCCTCCCAGCCCGGTTAGTTTATATGCTTCATCGAACTTTTCGAAATTAGGGCCAAATATTATAGGCATCCCATAGGCTGCGGCTTCCAATATATTATGAATCCCGATGCCAAAACCTCCTCCAATATATGCAATTTCTCCATACTTGTATACTGATGACAGTAACCCTATCGAGTCGATAATTAAAACCTGTGTGTTTTCATGGTTTTGGTTGGCAACACTGTACCGTATTGAGGTTTTCTTTAGAGAGTGCTCAATCCGGCTGATATTGCCCTCGCTTACCTCATGCGGAGCAATGATAAATTTCACCTTGCTGGTATGGTTGATGTAGTTTATTAACAATTCTTCATCGGCTTTCCACGAACTTCCAATAACAATGAGAGGGTTCCCATTTTTAAATTTCTCAATAATTGGCAATTCTTTTGAATGTTCTGCAATTTTGGCGACCCTGTCGAAACGGGTATCCCCGGCAACTGTATAATTAGTTAAACCTATTTTGCTTAACAGCTCCCCTGACTTTTTATTCTGGACAAAAAAGTGTTCGAACCCGTTCAGCATCTCCCTGTACCATTTCCCCCATGGCGAAGGTTTGAAAAAGAGTTGGTTTTCCCTGAAAATGGCAGATATGGCAAAAAGAGGGATACCCCTGTTTTTTATCTCCTTAATAAAATGATGCCAGAATTCATATTTCACAAACAGGGCTTTCTCGGGCCTGGTTATGTCCAGGAACCGTTGTGCGTTCTTTTTCGTATCGATGGGGAGGTAGCACACAATGTCTGCTGCATGATAATTTTTCCTGACCTCGTAACCCGAAGGCGAAAAAAAGGACAAAAGGATTTTGTATTCGGGGTATTTTGATTTTAGTTCCTCGATAACCGGGCGGCATTGCTCAAATTCCCCCAATGATGCGCAATGGAACCAGCTGTATTTCTCACCGGGGATAATCTTTTGGCGTAACTCGCCCTCCCAGTTTTTCCGCCCTTCGACAAAAAGTTTTGCCTTCTTGTTGAAAATACCCGCTGCCCTTATAAAAAGCAAATAGAAAGAAATGCCCAGATTGTAGATTTGTACCATTGTGTTGCAACCTATTTCCTGGGAATGAGTTTTGCATAAACCTCCAGCCAGTCGACCCGGGAACAGGCATCGCTCTGCCCGCCCGGCATTAAGTCGGTAAACCCGATCTCGTCAACCTTTGCAAGGCCGGGGTTCTCGACAGGTACTGTTTCACTCATCAGCTCCGGGTTGAATGCATACCAGTGAATATCTTGTATGTTGAACTCACGTACCCGCCAGTCTTTCGAAGCATCATCGCATTGGTCGCTAACCAGCCATGTCCCATCCGCTAATTTTAATAAGATACGCAGGTTGCGGAAGCCGCTTTGTTTGGTGCGCCACTTAATTTTGGCAAATCCACTCATGTCGGCAAAATATTTTTTGTGCTTCAGTGTAACAGCCCAGTTGGCTTTGCACAGCCCCGACCATAAATAAAAAGGGTCGTCTTCAGGGTGGGTATGGTGGCTTTTCTTAATGCTGTCTTTCCCCGCCCCATACAGTCCTAAAATAAGGTTCGCATTGGCAACATGCTCTTGTGTTACCGGAATTGCCGGAGGAATCTCTTTCCAGTCTTCCCTAAAAAACAGGGACGGGCGGTATTGGGCCTTACACAGTATAGGAAGTGTCAGTAACATACTAAATACTACAAACCCTGCCAATTTTATTTTGAATATATTTTCACGTGAAACCATAATTAAATTGTATTTAAAATTTCGACTTTATTTGGTTCTTATTAAAAATCAAAATTAAGAAAATTAGGTAATATTAGACTTTAGAATGACTAAAATAGCAGGGTGAGATTTATCTTTCTCCGCTTTCCTCCGTTATTTTTGGTTTGAAGTTGTTTAAAATCTATTGAAAGGAAGGTTGGCATGATATTCATGATTTCCCGGCTTATTGAGCAGGGAAGGGCTGTTTCCGGCTATCAGGCGGCAGCCCTTAATCCAATCATCAAAATATTATATTCTTTAAAAATTACACTATATTTAAACCCCTTTAGCAGAACAATAGGAACATAAAACTATCATATATGAAAACCATAATCAAAAGTGTATTTTACTCAGTCCTTTTGCTGGCAGGGAATACCTCCTGCACAAAAAAAGCACCGGCCCCAAAGCCTAATATTGTATGGATTATGATCGAAGACTGGGGCTACCAGTTTTCCTGTTATGGCGAAAAGGGGATTTATACGCCGAATATCGATAAATTTGCTTCAGAAGGGATTCGCTATACCAACTCGTTTTGTACGGCTCCCGTTTGTTCTCCATCGCGGTCGGCAATGATGACAGGGTTCTACCAGAATTATATTGGTGCAAACCAACACCGGACAATTAACAAAAAACCACTGCCTTATGGGATTAAACCCATAACGAATTTACTTGAAGAGGCAGGGTATTTTACCTGTTTTATGGCTACCCGGAAAACCGACCTTAATTTTACACTGGAAAAAGACCTGTACCAGGGTGACGACTGGAGTGGGCGGGCAGAGGGGCAACCGTTTTTTGCCCAGTTGACTTTCCCGGTTACACACCGCAAGTGGCACCTCGACCCACAACGCCCAATCGACCTTAATGATGTTGAACTACCACCCTATTACCCCCAGGACGACCTGGCCAAACGCGACTGGGCAAACGGCCTGGAAAGTGCCCAGATTGCTGACCGCCGGATTGCAAAAGTGCTTGAAAGGCTTGATAAGGAGGGGCTTGCCGACAATACCCTTGTTTTTATTATTGGTGATAACGGCAGGTGCATGCCTCGTGGAAAACAGTTTTTATATGATGGTGGGATTCAGGTACCGATACTTGTGCGGTGGCCGGCTAAAATAAAACCTGCACAAGTTAACGACGACATGGTTACAACCATCGATATTTCAAAAACCATCCTTGATGTAGCAGGCGTTACCCCTCCCCACCCACTTCAGGGGTTAAACCTGCTGGACGGAAGTACAAAGTCACGTAAGTATATTTTTGCAGCCCGCGATAAAATGGATAATACCCATGATGCAATGAGGGCAATCCGTTCAAAAGATTATAAACTGATTCATAACCTTATGCCCGAACGGGCCTGGTGCCAGTTTAACAGTTATAAGGAGAGGATGTACCCGGTTTTGGCTCTGTTAAATGTTATGTACATGAAGGGGGAGTTGACTCCCGGGCAGGCAAAATTTATGGCTCCCTCAAAACCCGAATTTGAGTTGTTCGATTTAAAAAACGACCCCTGGGAATTGAATAATGTTGCCGATGGCCCAAAATACAAAAATGTTAAACAGGAGATGTTAACTGAACTGAACAACTGGCGTGAATTAATAAAAGACCAGGGAGTAACAGATGAATTCCGTGCCGGAGGGTGGCCTTCGGATTATCCGACACGGACATTGGAAGAGTGGGAATCAATCCTTAAACTATGGAATCCATGGGTTTTCAGGAAACCGGGAAGCAGCGTAAAACACCCCGGGGATGAAATTGAAAAAACAAGTCTGGTAAAACGATAGATTTGTGTCTGATTACGAAACTACAAAGAAACAGGTACTTGCAGAAGAAATTTATATATTGCTGCCTATCCGTTTGGCTATTTGCTTTACTCCCAACCTGTATTTTGGCAAACCCCATCGGTTATCATGCCCTGCCGGATAGTTCACGGCTGCATATCCGCCTAAAATCATACTTGTTAATCCCCCCGGGAAGCAATTTGCCTGACAGTATTTTTTCTTCAAAAACTGGCATCCCTTTGGCTTTTTCGTATGACGGGAGTAATCAGAAGGGATTATTCAAAAAAATAAAGGCCTATTCTCAAAACCATTCTCAAATTATTGTTATTTCAAAAGAAGGATTGGCAATACCCGGCAGTATTCAAGCGGAAATAATAATTTATAACCCTGAGGAGCTTGACAGTGTAAATATCTTAGCTGATTCTCTAAATGATAAATCTTTAGATTCCTGTTTTAGTAACAACGAACTTCTTTTGGCCGACATAACCAATGCACAAACGAACTGTGAAGAGGCCTGTTTTAAACTTTGGCAGGCTTACGGGAAACTCCCCAACTTTTTGAAAGCCAGCCCTCCTCAATTTAGCAGTACTGCCGGGGTTATTTCAAAATTAAATAATACATTAAAAATTTTTGGGGCGGTATACGAAAATGGCAAACTCCTTACTGATGTATACTGGGAAAACAGCCCGGGTGTAAAAACATACGGATATTTTTGCTTCCCCCTGATTGATGATGTATATCGGAAACTGATTCCTTATAAAGCCGGTTATCGGTTCTCGCCCGACATAATTTACCAATCAGGGAGCAACATGGGCAATATGAAAATATTTCATGGGATTAAGCATAAGCCGGACTACGGATTAATGGATTATTTTACATTCAGCGACAAAGTGAGGAACGAACAACGAGGCAATGATAAAGAGCTTATTACCAATGGTGTACAATTTGAGGAAGATGCAGAGCTTGGTGGGGTGGCCTTTTTTGCAAACAGGGCATATATTGATGCCGGCCTGCAAAGCAAAGGATCATTAAAGTCAAATTTTAGTATCACTGCGTGGGTAAAACCAACCAAACTGAGTTGGAATAACAGTATCCTGGGGAAAGGCAGTAATTTTGTTTTAAAAATACACAATGGCAAACTAACTTATACAATGCAGGGGGTTAAAGATTATATCTCCGAAAACTCTCCTGTCCCTGTCAATACCTGGACTCATATAGGACTGGTTTATTCCGGGTTCAACAACCGCATCTACTTCTATTTAAACGGAGAGAATACCGATGAATTTAACCTGATTGCCGATTATGCCGGTTCTGATTACACTTTGATAATAGGCAGCAACTTGTGGGAAGAATTCTTCACCGGCTATTTAGGAGAAATTAAAATCTGGGGGAGGGAACTGAATGAAGGCGAAATCCACTACCAATATTTAAACTCGCGGCATAAAAGCAAACCCTCCTTTTTTATCTGGGCTTTAGTGCTTATGTCGGTTTCCGGGCTGGTATCCTACTTAATCATAAAAAAAAGAGGTGCAGATAAAAAACTATTTTTTCAAACAAAAAGCAGTCATGGGAAAAGTCAAAAACCCGGAGCCCTTCCCGAAAGAGAAAGGATCACCTGTTTCGGAGGGCTGAATGTAATCAATTCTGAAGGGGTAAATATAAGCCTGAAGTTTTCTCCAAAATTGAAACAGCTATTTACCCTGATCTTTTTGTATAGCCAGGGGGGTAAGAAAGGGATTACTTCAAAGCAACTTACCGAAACGCTATGGGCAGGGATGAACGCTGCAAATGCCAAAAACAGCAGGGGTACTTATGTGCAAAATTTAAGGTCGGCGCTATTATCGTTTAAAAAGGTTAAGCTGGTTTTTAACGACAGGCTTTGGTTCCTGGACATCGCGGAAAGTTGTTTTAACGAATACAAAGAGGTTGAACGGATTTTAACAGCTTTGCATCGCGAAAAAGATGTAATAATTATTGAAAACCTACTCCCCCCGCTGATTGCCGTCTTAAAGCAGGGGCGTTTCCTGGAAAACATGGAAGAATCATGGCTCGACCCGTTTATTGAAAAGATGAATAACCAGATACTCGAATTTTGTATATCGATGTTTGATATTCTTGACAACAGGCAACATGCTTCGTTACTTTTCGGCCTGGCTGAGATTATCAGCTTAAACGACCCCTTAAACGAATCGGCCCTTCAGAAAAAAATAGTGCTGTTAATAGAACAGGGGAAACATAGTTTTGCCCATTCTGTATACGATAATTTTATCAGGCTTTATAAAGAACTGTACAAAGAAGACTACTCAGTTGATTTCAAAGACCTGATAACCGGGGATTATGAAGTTGTTTAAAAGTTGCCCCTGCCTTCCGGGGAGCCTGACAATTTCCAGCCGGCTCTTCAAAATAATATTCAGGTTAAGTAAAGGGCTATAATCGTTTCAAACTAAAAACCCTATATTTGGGATTCCGGCAGAAACTCAAAACCAGGGTAATAATGAAACTAATTCCTATTTCGGCAGGTAACTTAAAAGGCGATGGAGGGGCACTTTTTAGTGTCATCCCCAAAGTATTGTGGAGCAAGGTAATGCCCTGCGATGAGACTAATTTTGTGAAGCTTTCGCTACGTTGTTTATTGATCGACCCGGGAGGCCGGAAAATCCTGGTCGAAACAGGAGTTGGCGAACATTACGATGATAAATTCCTGAGGAACCAGGGGTTGGAAAAAGGGAGCCACCTGATAAATTCATTAACCCGAAACGGGTATTCCGCAGAAGAAATTACAGATGTATTCCTCACCCACCTCCATTGGGACCATTTCAATGGTGCAATAACCAATAAAAATGGGGAATTAAGCCTCACTTTCCCAAATGCTACCCATTGGTGCAGTAAAAAACAGTGGGAACATTCCAAAATTTCCAATATAAGGGAAAAGGTAGCATATCATAAAAAACTGCTGGAGTTTATATCTCTTTCCGGCAAGATGCAGTTGGTAGAAAATGAAGGGTTGCTTTACCCAGATATCGAAGTCCGTTTTTTCGATGGGCACACACCCGGGCAAATGATCCCTTTTATTCATTATAATGGCAAAACATTGGTTTATATGTCCGACCTGATTCCAACTACCGCAAACATCCCGGTAGTCTGGCTGGCATCGTACGACCTTTACCCTGTAACTTCCATGCAGGAAAAGGAGGCATTTTTAAACGAAGCTGCTGAAAACAACTATATACTTTTTTTCGAACACGATTATTACAATGAATGCGCAACTGTTGAAAAAACAGAGAAAGGGTTCAGGTTAAAACAGAAATTTGATTTACAATCGGTTTAAAGGATAAACAGCGGAGGGCAGGTTATTTCCCTCTTGAGCTTGCCGGATTTTCAAAAATCCGGCTATCAAACCTGCCAAATTTTCAAGAATCTGGACATCAGGGTTGCTAAATTTTGCGAAATCCGGAAACTTTGTGTGTTTTTACATTTAAACAGAACAAAAAACAAAATGCCAAACATCTGGTTTAATAGAATATATGAGAATACATTCACATCCCTTTTGCAAGAAGGGAAGGTACTGGTTTTATACGGGCCACGGTATGTCGGGAAAACAGCTTTAATCACCAAGATTCTCGGCAACTATAAAAATAAGATTTATAAAGGCACCGGGGACGACCTCGAACTCAGGGAACTGCCCTCATCGCAAAAGCTGATATTTGTTACTATTAAGTTAAAAACTTTATTGTTTTCGTTTACCACAAATGAAAAACCACTACTTTTGGCCTCTGATTTCAAAAAAACGTCTAGTTATGGCAGAAAAGAATCAATCCCTGTTTGGTGAATTTGCCCCGGTTACAACCGAAGAATGGGAGGCAAAGATTATTGCCGACTTAAAAGGCAAAGATTACGAAAAGGCTTTGGCCTGGCGTACACATGAAGGTTTTAATGTACGCCCTTACTATCGCCAGGAAAATATTAATGAATTAAACTACTTAAATACCTTACCTGGTGAATTTCCGTTTGTCCGCGGGAATAAAAAAACCGGTAACGACTGGTTGGTACGCCAGGACCTCTTTGTTAAGGACTTTGAGGAGGCCAATAAAAAAGCCCTCGGGATTTTAAACAAAGGTGTCACTTCGCTGGGTTTTTATTTCGATTGCAGCACTGAGGTTACAAAAGATAACCTTGCCGTATTACTAAAAGGTATCTGCCTTGAATCGTGCGAGGTAAATTTTGTTTGCCCCTGCGGGAAATGCAACTGCGCAACCGTATTTGCGGAATACGTGAACGAAGGGAAGTGGGAAAACAACAATATTGTTGCCTCTTCTTCAATCGACCCGATCGGCACATTTGTGTTGAAAGGGAAATTTGAAGAGGACTCAGAGGCTGAAGCTTTTGAGAATCTTAAAACCGTTATTGAGAAAACGTCAAATCTCCCCCAATTCCGCCCGGTAGGCATAAATAGTAAGATTTTCGGGAACAGCGGTTCTTCCATTGTACAGGAATTAGCATTTGCGTTGGCCCAGGGAGTTGAATACCTTTCACGTTTGTCCGATGCCGGACTTTCTATCGATGAAGCGGCAAAAGCCATAAAGTTCAACTTTAGTATCAGCAACAACTATTTTATGGAGATCGCCAAACTCAGGGCAGGACGTTTGTTATGGGCACAAATAGTTAAAGCGTACGAACCGGCAAATATCTGCTCGGCAAAAATGATTGTCCACAGCGAAACCGGGCGTTACAATAAAACGGTGTACGACCCTTATGTAAATATGCTCCGCACACAAACCGAGGCAATGTCTGCGGTACTGGGTGGCGCCGATTCTGTTACTGTTGCTCCGTTCGACCAGGCATATAAGGAAAGCTCCGAATTTTCGGAAAGGATTGCACGTAACCAGCAAATTTTATTAAAAGAAGAATCGCACCTGGATAAAATTGTTGACCCGGGCTCAGGGTCATACTATATTGAAACGTTAACAGCCTCCATTGCCGAGCAGGCCTGGGGTTTATTCCTTGAAGTTGAAAATAAAGGTGGATTCATTGCCGCTTTCCGCGAAGGGTTTATCCAGGCTCAGGTAAAAGAGGTAGCAACAAAACGCGATAAAAACATCGCACTTCGGAGGGAAAACCTCCTTGGGACAAACCAGTTCCCTGATTTCAATGAAAAACTTGACGTCGCCCTTTCGGAAGAAATCCTGAAACCGGTGGACCTTACCGTTGAAGGTGCTGAAGTTGAAACATTAAAACCATACCGCATTGCACAGCCGTTTGAAGCACTTCGCTATAAAACCGATGTTTTTGCGAAAACGAACAAACGCCCGGTTGCATTTATGCTTACCATAGGAAACCTTACATTCCGCAAGGCCCGGGCTCAGTTTAGCTGCAACTTCTTTGCGGTGGCCGGTTTTGAGGTGATCGACAACAACGGCTTTGCAACAGCTGAAGAAGGTGTCGCTGCTGCCAAAGCGGCTAATGCCGACATCGTTGTAGTTTGTAGCTCAGACGATGAATACGCCGAAATTATACCAACTGTTGCTGCCCGGCTCGACAATGAAATCCTGGTTGTAGCCGGGAACCCGGCATGCAAAACCGAATTGGAAGAAAAAGGCATTACCAACTTCATTCATGTCAGGAGTAATATTTTAGAAGAGTTGAAGGCATACCAGGCTAAACTTGGAATTTAAAAACTTTTCAGCCACATCTGAATATCTAAAAAGTTATGAAACCGGATTTTAAAAATATAAATATCAAAGCAGCCGTTGAACAGCAAAATACGGCCGACTGGGCCGCAAAAAATAATATTAAGAAAGGCTGGATAACCCCGGAACAGATTCCTGTAAAACCAGTTTATACCAAAGAGGATTTAGAGGGTATGGAGCACCTGAATTATGCTGCCGGGCTGGTACCTTTCCTTCGTGGCCCATATTCGGCCATGTATGCCATGCGCCCATGGACAATCCGCCAGTATGCAGGTTTCTCTACCGCTGAAGAGTCTAATGCATTCTACCGCCGTAACCTGGCTGCCGGGCAAAAAGGGCTTTCAGTTGCTTTCGACCTTGCTACGCACCGGGGGTACGACTCAGACCACCCAAGGGTAATTGGCGATGTTGGTAAAGCCGGGGTTGCTATCGACTCTATCCTCGACATGAAAATCCTGTTCAACCAGATACCGCTGGATAAAATGTCGGTATCAATGACCATGAACGGAGCCGTGCTCCCGGTGTTGGCTTTCTACATTGTTACGGCATTAGAGCAGGGTGCAACGATGAACCAACTGGCCGGTACGATCCAGAACGATATCTTGAAAGAATTTATGGTACGTAACACATACATCTACCCACCCGGATTCTCCATGAGGATTATTGCAGACATTTTTGAGTTTACTTCGCAAAACATGCCGAAGTTCAATTCTATCTCTATTTCGGGTTACCACATGCAGGAAGCCGGTGCAACAGCCGACATCGAAATGGCTTATACCCTTGCCGATGGTTTGGATTACTTACGTACAGGGATCAAAGCCGGCCTTGATGTGGATGCGTTTGCCCCACGCCTTTCGTTCTTTTGGGCAATCGGGATGAACCATTTCATGGAAATTGCCAAAATGCGTGCAGCCCGTATGATCTGGGCAAAACTGGTTAAACAGTTCAATCCAAAGAACCCAAAATCGATGGCACTGCGTACACACTCGCAAACATCAGGGTGGTCATTAACCGAGCAGGACCCATTTAACAATGTTGGCCGTACGGTAATTGAAGCAATGGCTGCAGCCCTTGGCCATACACAAAGTTTGCACACCAATGCACTGGATGAAGCCATTGCCCTCCCAACCGACTTCTCGGCACGTATTGCCCGGAATACCCAGCTTTATATCCAGCAGGAGACAGAAATTTGCCGTTCACTCGACCCATGGGCAGGCTCCTATTATGTTGAGACACTGACGAAAGAGCTGGCAGAAAAAGCATGGGCACTGATCGAAGAGGTTGAAAAACTGGGCGGTATGTCAAAAGCTATTGAAACCGGCGTGCCAAAAATGCGTATTGAAGAGGCAGCCGCACGTGCCCAAGGTAAAATCGACAGTGGCAACCAAACCATTGTAGGTGTGAACAAATACCGTTTGGAAAAAGAAGATCCGATTGATATTTTAGAGATCGATAATACAGCCGTACGCCTGTCGCAAATTGAGCGGTTGAAAAAGCTGCGGGATGAAAGGAATGAAGCAGAAGTACAGGCAGCATTGTCTGCAATTACAAAAAGTGTTGAGACAGGCGAAGGCAACCTGCTGGCATTGGCAATCGAAGCAGCAAAAAAACGTGCTTCACTGGGGGAAATCTCCGATGCCTGTGAAAAAGTTGTTGGAAGGTATAAAGCAGTAATCAGAACCATAGAAGGCGTGTATAAATCAGAAGCAAAAAACAAATCAGAGTTCAAAGAGGCTCAGGAACTGGCAAAACAGTTTGCCGGGATGGAAGGCCGCCAGCCACGTATCATGATTGCAAAAATGGGGCAGGATGGCCACGACCGTGGTGCTAAGGTAGTTGCCACCGGCTATGCCGACATTGGTTTCGATGTGGATATGGGCCCGCTGTTTCAAACACCCGGGGAAGCTGCAAAACAAGCAGTTGAAAACGATGTGCATGTCCTTGGGGTATCGTCTTTGGCCGCAGGGCATAAAACCCTGGTGCCAGCCGTTATTGCCGAGCTCAAAAAACTTGGCCGCGACGACATCATGGTGATCTGTGGTGGGGTAATCCCGGCACAGGACTACCAATACCTGTACGATGCAGGTGCTGTGGCTATCTTTGGGCCTGGTACAAGTGTAGCTGCAGCCGGGAAGAAAATCCTGGAGGTATTGATTGAGGCGTATAAAGGGAATTAGTCGTAAGATATGAAGCCGGTTTCGAAAGAGGCCGGCTTTTTTTGTTGCTACTATTTACTATTCAGCGGGTGACTCGAGTCACCCGCTGAATTTTTATAATATTTCCCGAGGCATAACTTTTTCACATTTTCTTTTATAATTCGCCGGAACTATGATAAATTAGCATATTGTTTTAGCCGGTCACACAAAATAATATAATGACTACAAATACACTAGCTAACCTATATTCTAAATCATTTAAGGAAAACTGGGATCATTTGGCGTTTTCAGATTTTGAAGGCACAAGTTACAAATACAAAGGCATTGCCAAAATTATAAAATCGCTCCACCTTTTTTATCAGGTGATGGGGATTCAAAAAGGTGATAAAATTGCTATCCTGGGACGTAACTCATCGCACTGGGGGTCTGTTTTTATATCGTCATTGGCTTGTGGAACAGTGGCCGTCCCTATCCTTCCCGATTTTAATGCAGTTGATACAAACCATATTATAAACCATAGTGAAGCGAAACTTATTTTTGCAGCAAAGCCACTAATCGAAAGAATTGACTTTGATAAAGCAGGAAACCTAAAAGCCATTGTTTGCCTGGAAGATTTTTCACTCCACCTGGCTAAAGAAGAGGATGTGGTGTTCAAATTAAAAGATGCATTCAACTATTATGAAGAAAACCCCCTTTCGCCCAATGGTTTTGATTTTTACGACTGGGGGAGTGACGAAATGTGTGTTATCTCCTACACCTCGGGGACGTCCGGTTTTACAAAAGGTGTAATGATCCCCGCACGGAGCCTTGCATCGAATATTGTATTTGCGCAAGGCCACATGCCACTCAAACAAGAGCACCGGATTATCTCGTTCCTGCCAATGGCACACGTTTATGGGTTATTATTCGAATTCCTGTTCCCGGTAACACTTGGTTGCCATATTACCTTTTTAAGCAAAACCCCTTCTCCGGCAATTATTACCAAAGCATTTGCCGCAGTTAAACCCAACCTGATTCTTTCTGTACCGCTGATTATTGAAAAAATCTATAAAAAACGGATCCAACCTACCCTGGACAAACCAATAATGAAGGTGATGCTTAAAATCCCGGGAATCTCTTCATTGATACTTAAAAAAGTAAGAGGCAAACTGGTTGAAACATTTGGTGGGCGGTTTTTCGAGATTGTTATTGGTGGGGCGCCTCTCAGTGCCGATGTTGAAGATTTCTTTAAACGCATTAAATTCCCGTTTACCATTGGCTACGGAATGACGGAATGTGGCCCGTTGATCAGTTACGAAGCCTGGGATAAAACCATGCCTTCTTCAGCAGGAAAACTTGTTGACAGGATGGAAGTTCGCATAGATTCAGATGACCCGTTTAACAAAGTGGGGGAAATTCAGGTCAGAGGTGAAAATATAATGTTAGGCTATTATAAAAATGAAGAAGCAACAAAGGAAGCTTTTACAGATGACGGATGGCTTAAAACAGGCGACCTTGGCGTGATCGACAAAAACAACTTTATTTATATCCGGGGGCGGTCAAAAAATATGTTGCTCGGGCCTTCCGGGCAGAATATCTACCCGGAAGAAATTGAGGCAAAAATGAGTAATGCTCCTTATGTGGCCGAATGTGTGGTCAAAGAGTCTGATGGAAAACTGATTGCATTGGTTTACCCTGACCTTGAATCGATAAAAGCAGATAATATTAACGATACCGACCTGGCCAGGATTATGGATAAGAATAAGAAGAATGTTAATTCTGAACTTCCAAGGTATGAACAGATCAGCGAAGTCCGGTTGGTGGAGGAAGAATTTGAAAAAACCCCGAAACGTACCATCAAACGGTATAAATACATTTAGCCTGAATAATTCAGGTTAAAGCCTGATAGATGAGGCTGTAAAAAGGGGGTTGCAAAAGAATCCCGACTTTTTAATTACGGATAATTTCAACTAAATTTGTAATTTATAAATCTAAATCCAACACTAAATGAGAAAAATTAACAGAAGGCATTTCTTGCAAACAAGTGCTGTTGCATCAATAGGTACGGTCCTGGCTGGGTCTGCACTAGCATCTGTTGCCTCAAAAAAAGAACCATTTAAAATCTCTCTGGCCGAATGGTCTTTTCACAAAGCCCTGTTTGCCAATAAAATGACAAACCTTGATTTCCCGGTTAAAACACGCCAATTGGGCATTGAAGGCGTTGAATATGTGAACCAGTTCTTCAAAGACAAGGCAAGAGACGAAAAGTACCTCGAGGAATTAAAAAAGATATGTAAAAACGAAGGCGTAAGAAGCGTACTGATCATGTGCGATGGCGAAGGTATGGTCGGGGCTCCTGATAAGAATGAAAGGAAGAAGACGGTAGAAAACCACAAAAGATGGATTGATGCTGCGGCATACCTGGGTTGCCATTCAATACGTGTCAATGCGAGGAGCGAAGGCTCTTATGAAGAACAACAAAAACTGGTTGCCGATGGGTTAAGGATGCTCTGCGAATATGGAGACAAGAAAAACATAAATGTTATTGTAGAGAATCATGGCGGCATTTCCAGCAATGGCAAGTGGTTAGCCGGAGTAATGAAATTAACCAACAACAAGCGCGTTGGCACGTTGCCTGATTTTGGGAATTTCCTCATCAGCAAAAACCCCGAAAAATGGTACGACCGCTACAAAGGCGTTCAGGAACTAATGCCTTTCGCAAAGGGAGTAAGTGCAAAATCGCACGAATTTGACGACCAGGGGAATGAAACGCAAACAGACTTTTACAGAATGCTTAAAATTGTGATGGATGCAGGCTATCATGGATATATTGGAATTGAATACGAAGGAAAGGCATTGCCTGAAAAAGAGGGGATACTGGCAACTAAAAAATTACTTGAAAAAATACGTGCAAGCTATTCATCCTGATTCATTTTATAAGAAGAGGGCCGAAAATTATTATTTGAAAAATAATTGAAACATTAAGTTCTTCGATTCGTATTTTCCTATACGGCTTTACAGCATTTTTTTTCTATGTGGACTTATAGGGGTTGATTGGTTATTGATAGCTGCAAAGCTGGAAAGGTCATTAGTTGTTTGTCTTTTCAAGAGAAAAGCGGTGGTAGATCCACCGCTTTTATTTTATGTATTTTTACAAAAAAAGATAAATATGCAATGTGTTGCTAAATTCATATTAAAATTACTCGGCTGGGTTTTATTGCTTCCGGTATACCTTTACAAATATGCCATTTCGCCACTTACCCCGGCATCATGCAGGCACTACCCCACCTGTTCGGAGTATGCCGTTCAGGCATTAAAGGTCCACGGCCCGATAAAGGGTTTTTGGCTCGCAACAAAACGAATTTCAAAATGCCATCCCTGGGGGACACACGGCTATGACCCTGTGCCTCCTAAAGGATGCAAAACCCATCCTCCCCATTCCAAAAAGGAAAAATTAACAGAAAAAAAAACCTACGGAATCCTCTTTTAATGACAGGTAATATAAGGCTCTGGCTGCAACTGCTCAATCTGACACCGAAGAATATCCTACCAGCCCAAAAACAGCATTCCTATACCCGAAATTAAGATAACCACCCCGGCTACCAGGTGCATATATTTTTCGTATGGTTTTAGTCTTACCAGTGAAGAGCCGAAATGCCCAAGATAAACCATCATCATCATAGTGAGAATGGTTGTAATACCAAAAAATACGGTTACGGAGATAACTCCGGCTATGTTTTTCTCAGCAGCAGGGAAAATCAGCATCGGAATCAGTACCTCACAGGGGCCAAAAACAAAAATGATAAATAAAATCCACGGGGTCAGTTTGGTATTGTCCTCTTCTTCTTCCATGCTGTGTTCCACTTCATGTTTCATCTGACGTATCTTTTTAGGGATAAGGAAACCCGGGAGGTGATTATGCCCTCCGTCTTTAAGGTATTTAAATATGCCATAAATAGAATACATTACTCCAAATGTTATCAGCATCCAACCAACAATCTCTCCCCGGATAGATTCTATAAGTTCCAGCTTATTTAAGCCAACCCCCAATGCAACTCCACCAATCCCCAGTACGACCGAGCCACTAATGTGCCCAACTCCTGCAATAAAAGTTATCCACATGGTCTTAGAAACATTCCATTTCCTCGCTTTACTCAATACAATAAATGGTAAATAATGATCAGGCCCTAAAACAGTATGTATAAACCCCAGAGAAGCGGCAGTAATCGACAATAATAATAATTCGTTCATTTTAAATTATAATTTATTGATTAGTGATGCCTGGCAGGCCGCACCAAAGCCATTGTCAATATTTACAACCGAAACACCACCGGCACAACTGTTCAGCATAGATAATAAAGCCGATAAACCCTGGAAGTTGGCACCATATCCGATGCTTGTCGGTACACCAATAACAGGTTTATCTACCAATCCTCCCACCACACTGGCAAGCGCACCTTCCATACCTGCAACAACTATAATAACCCTGGCATTCCTTATTAATTCCTGTTTGTTGAAAAGGCGGTGAATTCCTGCAACCCCGACATCATATATTGCCTCCACTTTATTATTCAGGAACCTGGCTGTTTCAACCGCTTCTTCAGCTATAGGCAGGTCAGATGTCCCGGCTGCAACTACAGCAATATAGCCTTTCCCGCAAAGCTCTTCTTTGTGTTTATAGTAAACGGTTTTAGCCAATGGATTATAAACCACACTGGGGACAACGCTTTTGACTGCCCTGTACATATCTTCATTTATCCGTGTGGCCAATACGTCCACCCCTTTTTTATACAACCTTTCAGCAATTAACCTAACCTGTTCTGTGGTCTTCCCTTCTGCATATATCATTTCAGGCAGCCCTGTCCGATGCAGGCGGTCGGTATCAATATTGGCAAAGCCCATTTCTTCGATGCCCCGGTTCCTAAAGTGCGATAAGGCTTCTGTTAGCCCCAACTCGCCATTTTTATATTTCTCCAGTATATCACGTGTGTCCATATCAAAGTTTTTTACGTATGATCTCCTCAACCTTATTCAGGCTGAGGCCATGCCTGGCAGCCAGTTTCTTAATATCATCAAATTCGGGTTTAATCTGAATTTCATTACCCTGGAAATAACTATACTTCACGTTAACTTTCCCCAGCTCCGTATCGATCTCCTTTTCTTTGCGTTCAAGAATAGTTTTTGTAACGGCATATTCCCTCATCCCAATGGTTGTGCTGTTCTTAAAGACGATGGCTTTTATTTCAGGCATTATCCCTCTGTTGCATAGTACAGACAGCATGTTGGCCGGCCTTGACTTTTTCATGATTATTGGGCTTAAAAATACATCATCGGCTCCGGCGTCAAAAAGTTCCTTGAAGAGGTGGCCATACCATTCGGGGTTCATATCATCAATATTACACTCCAGCATCCATGCTTCTTCCGATTTTGTATTGTCAGAGTTTTTATCGTCTTCCGAAAGATAAACCCTCAATACATTTGGGACTTCCGAAATGTCACGTTGCCCGATTCCATAGGCAATTTTATGAATAGGGAAACTTATCTGCTCAGTGAATTCATTTACCATTGCTACGAGGATGGCAGCGCCGGTAGGGGTGGTGGCCTCATGCTGCACCAAGCCGGTTTTGACCGGAACATCCTGAACAATTTCGATTGTAGCCGGTGCAGGGACAGGCATAATACCATGAGCGCATTTCACTGTCCCTCCCCCCAATTGGATTGGGGCAGACATAATCTTATCTACTTTCAGGTAGTCTATACAAATGGCAGCCCCGATGATATCGGCGATTGAATCTAATGCCCCGACTTCATGGAAATGAACCTGCTGTTTACTTATCCCATGAACATTGGCTTCTGCTACAGCAATAAGGTCAAAAATTTTAATTGACATTGATTTAACTTCGGAAGAAAGGCTGCTTTGATTGATCAACTCCTCAATATGTTTCAAATGACGGGGTTTCTCATTTTCCTGGTTCTCAATAACTACTGTTGCTTTTGTCCCTGTAACCCCTCTTCGTTTATCTTTCTTAATTTTAAGATAAAACCCTTCAATATTCAATTTCTGAAACTCTGCTTTCAAATAGTCAGGATCAACGCCAAGGTCAATCATAGCACCAAGGTTCATATCCCCACTGATCCCGGCAAAACAATCGTAGTATAATATTTTCATAGTTTTTTAGATTTTACGGCAGAGCTTAATACCCTGTTCATTTTACCGGATACAAGCCCTTCCTGATCTATTACAACTCGTTCAAAGCCGGCCTTTTTGATATTACTGATAACACTATCTTTGATAGATTGAAGTTTCTCCAGATCTTCCTTTTTAACTTCAATCTTGCCATAAGTCCCATAATGACGGACCCGTACATCTTCAAATCCATAACGATTGAGAATATCCTCAGCAGCTTCAATTTGCCCCAGCTTTTCCCCGGTCACAGCCTGATTGTATGGTATGCGGGAACTTAAGCATGGACTGGCAGGTTTATCCCAATTGGGTAAATTGAAATATTTTGCAATCTCCCTTAGTTCATTTTTAGTCAGTTTACAATCGACAAGGGGAGAGAGCACAAGGTTTTTTTTAGCAGCGTCAATGCCCGGCCGGTAATCACCGAGGTCATCGTAATTTGTCCCGCTAAGTACCTCAAAACCAGGACATTCTTTTTTCATCTCCTGAAGGTCATGAAACAGGTGGTCCTTACAGTAAAAACAGCGGTTTACCGGATTTTGGTTATAACGGGAATCGCTTAGCTCATTGGTTTTAATGATGTTAAGCTGTATGTCAAATTCTTCACAAAAAGATATGGCCAGATTAAAATCTTTCTTCTTTAAACTCTCGGAATTAGAAATTACTCCTATCGCATTGTCATACCCCTGGAACTTCCGTGCCAGGTAAAGAACCAAGGTAGAATCTATTCCTCCTGAGAATGCAACAATGGAACCTTTTCTTTTACTAAACCATGTTTCAAGAAGGTTTAGCTTTTCTTGTAAAGGAGGGTTAAGGCCGTTTGGCATTAATTTGTTCATTTTTAATATTTTTCTTGTGTAGAATCGACTGATAATCCAAGATACCATACTTAATCATAACACGAAAAAACAATAAAGTGCTACTTCGTAAAACTACAAATTATAATTGAAGCACAAGATTTTTTGATGCAAAAACTAATTTTGAAGCCCTCTAACCCCATTTTAAAGAGGCTGTAAATTGATTTCTCAAAATAGTGAATTAAAACTAATTTTGTGTAATATTGTTAGATGCTGTCTGAATTTTATAATAATTCATAAAAATAAAACTTAAACAGTCTTTTACAGGGAGAAATATTTAATGTATTCAATATCCACAAAAATGAATCGGAATATATGGTTGCTGCTGATGCTTGCTTTTTTAGGTTCGTGCCGGCCGGGGAAGAAAGCAGGTGAAAAAGATGTAATAACGGTAAGTATCCTGCCGCAAAAAACATTTATTGAGAAAATCGCCGGCGATGATTTTAAGGTAAATGTGTTAATCCCTCCCGGAGCAAGCCCTGCGACTTATACTCTCTTACCGGCTCAGTTAAAAGACATCTCACGGTCAATTGCCTGGTTCAGGATAGGGCATATTGGTTTCGAATATTCATGGAAAGACAAAATAAGCCAGGTAAACCGCAACATGAGGATATGCGACCTTTCGGAGGGGCTTGACTTAATAACCTCCGGCAAGGGGGGAAACCATGGAGGGGTTATGCATGGGGTTAACCCACATACATGGCTTTCGCCGGCAGACGTAAAAAAGATGGCAAAAAGGATACGGGATGTTTTATCGGAGTTAAATCCAGATGGAGCGCAAAAATACCAGGCCGGTTACCTGACGTTTACGAAAGAAATCGACCGGCTTAATATGCAAATCAAAGCATTGCTGAAAGATTACAAGGGGGGCACCATAATCACATTCCACCCTTCATTTTCCTACTTTGCCCGCGACTACGGGTTAAACCAGGTTTCGCTGGAGGCAGATGGGAAAGAACCTACGCCTAAACATATAAAAGAAGTTGTTGATTTGGCCAGGGCTAAAAACATAAAGGTTATTTATATCCAGGCCGAGTTTGACAGTAGCCACGCCCGCCTCTTTGCCAATGAAATTGACGGGAGGGTAGTGCAACTTTCACCGTTAGATCCCGACTGGGCCAATAACCTGCTGAATATGGCAAAAATAATGAAGGAGAATTTTGAAAGGGATAAATAATATACTAAAGGGCTGATAGCCTCCATAGCAACAGGAATGAATGGCCGGGGAATAATAGTTAATAGTTTGAACAGAATATAGCAGAATGAAACCGATTGTCGACATACAAAATGTATCGTTAGCCTACGATAAAGAGCTGGTACTGGAAAAGGTGAACCTACAGGTCTTCAACCGTGATTTCATTGGGATGGTTGGCCCCAACGGGGGCGGGAAAACAACATTATTAAAGGCAATCCTCGGGCTTCTGAAACCTTTGGAAGGGTCCATCAGATTTGGTGAAGAGTTACAACATAAATCAATTGGCTACCTGCCACAGGTAAAACACATCGATAAAAAGTTCCCTATAACTGTTTTTGATGTGATCCGTTCAGGGGCGATGATGAAAAAGCAAAGCCTGATGAGAAAATCGGGAGATGAAATACGAAAAGCAGGTATTTTGCTGGAAGAGATGGGCATAACCTCCATTAAAGACAGGGCAATTGGAGAACTATCGGGAGGGCAAATGCAGCGGGTTTTTTTATGCCGTGCCCTGATCAGCGACCCCGGCCTGCTGATTTTAGACGAGCCCGACACTTTTGTAGACAACCGGTTTGAAGGGGAGCTGTACGAAAAGCTGAAACAACTAAACAAACAGATGGCGATTATTGTTGTTTCGCACGATATAGGGACAATCTCAGCATACGTAAAAACCATTGCCTGCGTAAACAGGCACCTGCACTACCACCCTTCTAATAAAATCTCGAACGAACAACTGGAAGCCTACAACTGCCCGATACAAATAATATCGCACGGGAAGATCCCACATACGGTACTAAAATCTCATACCCATTGATATGCAGGAACTCATCGAACTATTGTCATACGATTTTTTTCGGAAAGCACTCCTGGCTGCTGTCCTGGCAAGCATCTCATGCGGCATAATCGGAACATATATTGTTTCGCGCAGGATTGTTTTTATTAGTGGCGGCATCACACACTCTTCGTTCGGGGGAATCGGGCTTGCTTTTTTCCTGGGGCTAAACCCACTGCTTGGTGCAGTTATATTTGCCATTCTTTCGGGGCTGGGCATCCAGTATTTCGTCCAAAAGGCTGATGTAAGGGAAGATTCTTCCATAGCAATCTGGTGGTCGTTGGGAATGGCTATGGGAGTCATTTTTATCTTCCTGACCCCGGGCTACACCCCCAACCTGATGAGTTACCTTTTTGGGAACATCCTCACCGTTACCAATGCCGAATTATGGATGATGCTGTCGCTAAATATTATTATACTGCTGTTTTTCTTTTTCTTTTACCGTACTGTACTATACATTGCTTTTGATGAGGAGTTTGCAAAGGCTTCAGGCATCCCCGTGGCACTGTTCAACTATTTGCTCATTACACTTATTGCCTTAACAGTTGTACTAAACATCAGGGTTGTCGGGATTATCCTGATACTTTCAATGCTGACCATTCCCCAGGCAACAGCGAATATCTTTACCAAAGACTTTAAAATGCTGATTGTCCTGTCAACAATGTTTGCATTTATCGGCACAACTTCCGGGTTGTTGATCTCCTACTTTGCCAACATCCCATCGGGGGCAACTATTATTTTTACACTGGTAATTATTTTTGCAGGAATGCGGCTTATCAACTATTTACGATGATTAAAGCTCCGGTTAAGAAATACCAATGTCGTCACTGCCTCTCGGTGTTTGATAACAGGGATGCACAAAAAATTTGTAGTAATTGCTTTGCATGTACCGGCTGCGAAACATATTGCTGCCCCAATTGTGGAGAGGAAGTTATTATTAAGCCGATTAAACCTTATCAAAAGAAGAAGCCTGAAGGAGGCTCTTGAAAACTGATTTCTAAAATTATATATAATGGTACTATTTCTTCCTCCGTTTTATTTCATCACGAATTATCGATGCTTTCTCATAATCTTCGTTCCTGACGGCTTCATTTAGCATTTCTTCCAATTCGCCCGAAGTATATTTTTCAAATGGAGAAGCCCCTTTTGCCCTGGGCACATCATCTTTCCTGTCACGGACAGCCGGGTCTTCTTCTTCTTCTTCTACATCCAAGACGATACCAGCCTTATTCAGAATTTCCTCACTGGTGAAAATAGGGCAACGGAATCGTAAAGCCAATGCAACAGCATCTGAGGTCCGAGAATCTATTTTAACCTCCTTGCCATTCATTTCGCATAATAACTCAGAATAAAAGATCCCCTCTTCCAATTTATAAATAGTCACTTCCAACAGGGCAATATCGAACGACATAGCCATATTCTTGAAAAGGTCGTGGGTTAATGGCCGTGGCGGCTTTAGCCCCTCAAGCTGTATCGCAATTGCCTGAGCCTCAACAGGCCCGATAATTATTGGAATTCTTCTGTCACCGTTGTCCTCCGCCAGTACTAACGCGTATGCTCCTGATTGCGTTTGACTTACCGACAGACCTAATATTTTTAATCTTTTCTTTTGCATGTTAAAAACTGGCCAGTCATTTTCATCGAAAACAAATATAACAATCATTTTCTTTTATTTTTGAGACTATTGGATTTTTAGGCAGAAAAGGAATCTCAATATTTGCGAATCTGTTAAAAATAACTACTTTTGCACTCCCAAAATAGTTCCGTTCAGGCCAGAGAAAGAGGAAAACGTATGATTTTTCCCGCCTGCCGGAGTAAACTTAAAAGATAAAAGATGTACGCGATTGTTGAAATTGCCGGGCAACAGTTTAAAGTTGAAAAAGACAAAAAAATCTTTGTCCACCGCCTTGATGCAAATGAGGGTGATGTATTAGACTTTGAAAAAGTATTGCTGGTCGACAATGAAGGTAAAGTGGCTGTTGGGACTCCTACAGTTAAAGGTGCAAAAGTATCGGTAAAGGTACTGGAGCATGTTAAAGGTGATAAAGTATTGGTGTTCAAGAAAAAAAGGCGTAAAGGCTACAGGAAGCTGAACGGGCACCGTCAACAGTTCACCCAGGTGCAAATTGATGCAATTGTTGGATAACTAAAAAAATTTAACCATGGCTCATAAGAAAGGTGTAGGTAGTTCGAAAAACGGACGCGAATCGGAAAGTAAACGGCTTGGCGTAAAAATATATGGTGGCCAGTTTGCAAAAGCGGGAAATATTATTGTCCGCCAAAGAGGAACAAAACATTACCCGGGCGAGAATGTAGGTATGGGGAAAGACCATACTTTATTTGCCCTTATCAATGGTACTGTTACCTTTAAGAAGAAAAAGAAAAACAGGTCATTTGTTTCTATTGAACCATTTGACATTGTAGTAAAATCTGTTCAACCAAAAGCAGAGGTGGAAAATGTAACGGTTAATGAACCGGTAGTTGCCGAGGTAGAGGCTGCCGAGGTACCCAAAGCAAAAAAGGGGACTGAGGCAAAAGCTAAGGTTGCAACTAAAGAGCAACCAAAAGCTGAAGCAACGCCAAAGCCAAAAGCTGAAACAAAGAAAGCTCCCGCTAAAGCAAAAGCTGCTCCAAAGAAAGCTCCTGCTAAAGCAAAAGCTGAAACGGCAACTAAAAAAACAAAGGCGAAACCAAAAGCAGCGGCAAAAGACAAGCCCTCTGCTGAAGAAAAATAAAAGACTGTTGAGGCAGTCTTAAAACAAGATTAGTTATTTCTTTAATTAAAATCTCCTGCCTGATTAAGCAGGAGATTTTTTTATTTATAAATTTGCACTTCAATTAAAATAAACCCGATAAAAATGCTTGGCCTTAAATTCATTCAGGATAACCCGGAACTGGTAATTGAGAAACTCAGGATAAGGAATTTTGATGCAAAAGAAATTGTTGGGGAAATTGTATCCCTTTACGAGAAAAAGAAACAAATACAGGGTAAGGCCGACCAGGCTAAGGCTGAGATGAATAAAATATCGAAAGAGATAGGCATTTTTTTCAGGGAAGGCAAAATCACTGAAGCCAACAAAGCCAAAGGGCGGACCTCTGAGTTGAAAGAGTCGATAAAACAACTCGACCAGGAATTTTCATCAATTGATGACGAGGTATACGGATTATTGGTACAGCTCCCAAATATCCCGCATGAATCGGTTAAGCCGGGAACATCAGAGGAAGACAATGAAATAATCAGGGCAGGGGGAGAAGCTGCCGAATTGCCTGATAATGCATTGCCCCATTGGGAACTGGCTCAAAAATACAACCTTATTGACTTTGAGCTGGGGGTGAAGCTTACGGGAGCAGGATTCCCCGTATACCGTGGCAAAGGGGCACAGTTACAGCGTGCATTAATCAATTTTTTCCTCGACAATGCCCGCGAAGCAGGTTACGAAGAGATTCAGCCTCCTTTGGTAGTGAATGAAATTTCGGGTTTTAGTACCGGCCAATTGCCCGACAAAGAGGGGATGATGTACCATATTACGGAGGACAACCTTTACCTGATACCAACAGCAGAGGTCCCGGTTACCAATATTTACCGTGATGTAATCATCGACAGCATAAACCTGCCGGTAAAAAATACGGCATATAGTTCCTGTTTCCGCCGCGAAGCCGGTTCGTATGGCAAAGACGTACGCGGATTAAACAGGCTGCACCAATTCGACAAAGTAGAAATTGTACATATTACGCATCCGTCAAAATCGTATGGAGAACTGGATGAGATGGTAAGATATGTGGAAAGCCTGGTTGGGAAATTAGGGCTTCCTTACCGTATCCTCCGTTTGTGTGGAGGCGACTTAGGATTTACGTCTGCGCTAACATACGACTTTGAGGTATTCTCTGCCGCCCAGCAAAAATGGCTTGAGGTCAGTTCGGTGTCCAATTTCGAGACATTCCAGGCAAACCGTTTGAAGTTGCGTTTCCGCGAAGAGGGGGCAAAAAAGCCTCAACTGGCTCATACTCTTAATGGTAGTGCTTTAGCTTTGCCCAGGATCGTGGCAGCCTTACTGGAAAATAACCAGACTCCCGAAGGAATAATAATCCCGGAATTGCTGACTCCTTATTGCGGATTCGGGATAATTAATTGAAAAACCCCATGGCAGCCTCCCCGTAATCGGGGAAACTCCTTTTTATCAAACTATTCAAATTCCTCGGGGAACGCCACTACCGCTCCACTATATTTATTCAATCTTTCTCCCTTAGAAGCTGTCTAAAAATTATCCTTTTATTTTATTATGTGTCTTTTTCGTTTATACTTCGTTGAATTTTCCTTAACCCCGAGGTCTCGGGGTCGCGTCAAATCCGCCTTGCCTAAACAAAAAATACATCATAATAATTCTAAAAAACAAAATTTAGACAGCTTCTTAAATTTTATAACTTTGTCAGGATAAACGACTAATCACAAAGTTGACCCCCGATTAATTTTTAGTGCCTGTATTTTTACTATTTCATGAGTTGTTTTTGATACTGAATTTTTAATTTAAACACAAAAACCCAAATCCATGAAAAGACACGCTATCCTTTTTGTTTGTGTTGCCCTCCTGTCCATGTATCCGGGGCTAATAACTGAAATTATGGCACAAAACCAGGCGGCAAGGTGTGCAGGGAGTTTTTACCCTAAATCTCCCGTGCAATTAAAAAACACACTCTTATCATTTTTCGCAGATGTTTCCAATAAACAAAAGGAGGCTGGGCTACAAGCTATTGTAGTCCCACATGCAGGGTATGTTTATTCAGGCCAGATTGCAGCCGAAGCTTACAGCTGTATCCCTAAAGGGGCATATTATAAAAATGTATTCCTGATTGGGCCAAGCCACCATGCCAGGTACGAAGGGGCTTCTATTTATACTGTTGGAGACTACATTACACCTCTTGGGAAGGTGAAAGTAAACCGGCAATTGGGCAGGATGCTTATAAATGATTACCCCTTTTTCAGCTTCCGCCCTGCCATGCACGGGCAGGAACATTGCCTGGAGGTGCAGTTGCCATTCCTTCAAACTATTTTTAAAGACAAATTACAGATCGTCCCAATCATTATTGGAACCATCAATCCCAAAACCATTAAACGTATTGCCGATGCTTTGTCTCCCTGGTTTACCCCTGAAAACTTATTTGTAATAAGTTCCGATTTTTCGCATTACCCATCAAGAGATATTGCCACTAAGGCTGATGCAGCTACAGCAAAAGCCTTTTGCTCGGGGAGTCCCAAAAAGTTCCTGACGACAGTCAAAGAAAATGAAACCCGCTATTCTCCGGAGTTGTTAACCAGTTGCTGCGGCAAATCTGCACTGCTTACACTATTGGACATGGCAGAAACAAAAGGCGGCATGATTTTTCGCACAGTAGCGTACACTAACTCGGGCGAAAACCCTCAATACGGCGACCCGTCCAGGGCAGTTGGTTACTGGGCAATTGCAGTAAGCAGGCAACCTAAGGATAAGAACAGGCAGGAGGACTCTTTTCTTAATAAAGATGAGGAGAAGAAGCTCCTGGAAATAGCACGAGAAACGCTGGAGGATTACCTGCGTACGAATACAATTCCCAAATTAGATGAAAATAAACTACCTGAGGTATTCAAGGTACAGGCAGGTGCTTTCGTATCGCTATATAAAAAAAATAAGGAACTACGCGGTTGTATAGGGCGCTTCAACGCTACCGGGCCTCTTTATAAAACGGTTCAATTGATGGCTATTGCCGCAGCCACCCAGGACAGCCGGTTCCCAAGGGTAAGCCCTCGTGAGTTGAAAAACCTGGATATTGAAGTTTCTGTACTCACCCCTTTAAAAAGGGCCTATTCGAAAAAGGAGATTAAATTAGGGAAACACGGGGTCTATATTAAAAAAGGTTCACGGTCCGGTACATTCCTGCCACAGGTAGCACAAAAAACCGGATGGACGCTTGAAGAATTCCTTGGGCATTGCTCCCGGGATAAAGCCGGCTTAGGATGGGACGGTTGGAAAAATGCCGAGGTTTATACCTATGAAGCCATTGTTTTTGGAGAAAATGAACACTAGAAATGAAGCAGCCCTATTTAGTCATACCGGTCGTTACCATTGTGTTGCTGTTATATTTAGCCAGCTTTGCCCTTTATTCACTGAAGATTATGCCAAAGGCAACACACCGGAAAATATGGAACACCCTTTTGTTGGTTACATTCCTTATAACGATGTTATTGGGGTTACTCCTTGCTGTACAGGTAAATTATAAACTGGATATCCCCTGGATAAAAAAAATCCTGGTTTGGCATGTAAACTTCGGGATAGGCATGTCGCTAGCCGGTATATTCCACCTGCTTTGGAACTGGGATTTCTATCGCAAACTTTTTTTGAATAAAAGAACAATTCAAAAGGCGGCAGTGTGGCAAGATGCATTTTTCCGCGATAAAAAGAAAGGCTTTGTATTGGCTGTTTTACTGGGTTTCTCGGCAATGACCGTACAAATTGTGATGATTCGCGAACTGATGGCTCTTTTCGGAGGGAATGAACTGGTTATCGGCGTGGTACTTTTCAATTGGTTACTGCTAACCGGGGCAGGCGCCTGGCTGGGGAGATCATCCCGGGGCATTATTGACGCCCGCAAATATGCATTTTATGGATTCCTGGGACTGGGGATATTACCTCCTATCCTCCTTTTTGTACTTCACCTATCCTACCACTTTTTTTATGCTAAGGGAGTTGCAATCAGCATAACTGCAATAACGATCCATTCGTTGCTGGTACTTCTCCCTTTTTGCCTTCTTTCAGGGTTTTTATTTACATTCTTATCGCATTCGGCCTCTCTCAAAAAGAACGAAACCGAACGTATATATATGTTTGAGAATATCGGAAGCATAGCAGGAGGCGTTCTTTTCAGCTTTATTTTGGTATATTTTCTAAATGCATTCGAGGTATTTGCTATTCTGATCCTGGTTCTTCTATTTATCTTCTCTATGGCTTTCAGGCTGAAAGGAAAGACCTTATTAACTGTTGCACTTATTGCGATAATAGTTGCAGTGCCCACCTTTATTTTCAATCCCGGCTTATACGTACAGAAACTTTATTTTGGGCAGGAAAAAATCGTGTTCGCAAAAGAAACTACACAAGGCAAGCTTGCAATTACCTCGCGTGACGGGCAGTTAAACCTGTATGAGAACAATATCCTTATTTTTTCGGAAAACAACATTACAGCAAGGGAAGAGGCGGTGCATTATGCCATGAGCAACCATCCCCACCCCAACAATGTGCTGCTTATTTCAGGTGGAATAACCGGCCTCTCGGAAGAAATCGAGAAATACCCTGTTGGCCGGATAGACTACCTCGAACCTGTTAAAGAGGTGTTCCAGTTGGGTTCGCACCTGAATGCTCCACAGGAAAACAGCAAGATACATCCTTTTGCCGGTGACGCACGTTTATTCCTGCAGAAAACCAGGACACTCTACGATGTTGCGATTATCAATATCTCAGGGCCTTATAACGCCATGCTGTGCCGCTACTACAATTGGGAGTTTTTTAAACAACTCAAACAAAAGCTTGCGCCGGGCGGGATTATTTCTACCAGCCTGAACGGGATTTCCAATTATGCCGGAGAACTGGATATAAAACTGAACTCTATACTTTACAATACGCTAAAACAGGTTTTTCAATATGTCGAAATTATTCCGGGAGAGCGGAATTATTTCCTGGCATCAGACTTTGTATTACGTACAGACTTTACCCGCCTTGTTGAAGAAAAAGGAATCCCAACCGAATATGTAAACCGCTATTTTATTGATGACAACCTGCTTGCCGGGAGGAGCCGGCAGCTGGTAAGCCAACTGGATTCTAAACCAGGTATAAGCAAAGACCTGTTCCCAAAGGCGTACCTTGTACAGGAACAACTGTTTCAAAGCCTGTTTGGCACCAAACTTACAAGTTATTGGCCTGTTTTGGTACTACTGATTTTCCCACTCCTTTTTTTATTAAAAGGTTCTTCAACCCAAACCGGGGTTTTTGCTGCGGGTTTTGCATCTGCCTCTACTGAATTTGCATTGTTGCTGATTTTTCAGAGTACCTACGGCTATGTTTACCATGCATTAGGGATACTTGTTTCGTGTTTTATGGCAGGGCTTGCACTTGCGGCATGGTTAAGGGGGAAAATATTCTCCAATCCTCAACTCAGGCATTTCAGAATCCTGATGGTTAGCGTATTAGTATTGCAGCTTTTTTTAGGGTTATTTTTCAGCCAGGTAAAAAATTTATCTTCTTCCCCGATTATGATATGGGCTGTAATCGTTATTTTTATGGTAGCGGAAGGTTTCTTAACAGGGTTGGTTTTTGCAGTAGCTGTCCAATTAAGAAAGGGGGATACAGCATTAATTGCATCTACTACCTACGCTGCTGATATATGGGGCGCTGCATTAGGGGCACTATTATCTTCGGTTGTGTTAGTGCCCTCTTTGGGTGTTGTGCCGATGCTTTGGGTTACTGCCGGGATCGTTGGGATTAGTATAATAATGATTCGGGGGAAGGTAAGTTGAAAAGGTAAATTCAATGTAGGTGGAACTATAATTTATATAGGGGAAAAGACAGAATCAAAAAAAACAAGTAACATGAGAGGCAGGAGAATCAATAAACGGGAATTCATAAAACTGGGGCTGCTGTGTACAGGCGGGCTGATCTGTAAAAACGGATGGGCAAATTCCCCTGTTATGAATAAAAAATTATCCAAGTGGAGCAGGGAAGCAGTTTTTTATGCCCAGACCCCCAGGGGCATACGATGCCAGATTTGCCCCAATGAGTGCGATTTGAAAGAAAGGGAAGTCAGCGACTGCCATAACCGTATTGTAAAAGGTGGGAAATTATACACGATGGCTTTCGGCAATCCGTGTGCAGTACATATCGACCCGGTGGAAAAGAAGCCGTTGTACCATTTCCTGCCACAGTCAAAAGCCTTATCCATTGCCACTGCCGGATGTAACCTGGCGTGCCTGAATTGCCAGAACTGGACTATCTCACAGGTCAGCCCCGAAAAAACCCGCAATTTCGACCTGATGCCCGGGGCAGTGGTAGAGTCTGCTGTTAAGCACCAGTGCGAAAGCATTGCATATACCTATTCCGAACCTATTACATTTTACGAGTATGTAACAGAGACCTCGAAGATTGCCCGGCAGGAAGGGGTACGCAATATCCTTGTATCCAACGGTTATATAAATGAAAAGCCCCTTCGTGAATTGTGCAAAGTAATTGATGCCGCCAATATCGACCTGAAAGCTTTCTCAGATGATATCTACCTAAAGTTGTGCAACGGGAAACTCGACCCTATACTGAACACCCTGAAAATAATGAAAGAAGAAAATGTATGGCTGGAAATTACCAACCTGGTAGTACCCGAATGGACCGATGACCTGGACATGATCAAACGGATGTGCGGGTGGCTGGCTGAAAACGGATTCCAGGATACGCCCCTTCATTTCAGCAGGTTTTATCCGAAACATAAATTACTCCGGCTTCCTTCAACGCCTGTTACAGTGCTAAACAAAGCACGCTCAAGTGCTGTCGGCTCGGGATTAAAATATGTATTTACCGATAATGTCCCGGGTAGTGAATTCTCCAACACTTTTTGCCCGAAATGCAAAAAAATAGTGATTGGGCGGAGAGGTTTTGCCATCATAGGAAATAACCTGGAAAACGGGAAATGTAGTGCCTGTGGCGAACCGATTGCAGGGGTTTGGGAATAGTTGAAAGATACCTTAGCCTTTAATCACAGTAATTTGGCTTCGCAATAGGGCAATTTGTGAATTATTCAGGTTAGAATACCCCGTCAAACTTTGTTTTAAGGACAGATTTTATTTCATCCATATCTATTTCCTTTTTTAGCTCCTGCTGCAAGGTTGTAACTCCATAATTCACAAACCCACAAGGATTTATATAATTGAAATAGCGCAGGTCGGTATTAACATTCAGGGCAAACCCGTGCATGGTAACATAACGGCTCACCCGCACCCCGATGGCACATATTTTCCGGGCCCTGACTTTATGGGTAGCATCCAGCCAAACACCTGTTGCGCCCTCTTTCCGCCCTCCTTCAAGTCTGTAATGGGCTAAAGTGGCAATAATTGCCTCCTCCATCTTTTCTATGTACCCGCGCACGCCAAGATTGTAATTTTCAAGGTCAATAATCGGGTAGCCTACAATTTGCCCCGGGCCGTGGTAGGTTACATCGCCCCCCCTGTTTATTTGGTAAAAAGTAGCTTCTATTTTCTTTAAAAAGTCGCCATGGATAAGCATATTGCTTTTATCGCCGCTTTTGCCCATGGTGTAAACATGCGGATGCTCCACCAGCAGGAAATAATTCTTTTCTGAAGGAGACTTCCTTTCTTTTTTATCCGAAACTACATCATTAAGCAACTCTTCCTGGTAATCCCAGCACTCTTTGTAGTCTTTCAACCCTAAATCAATATAATTGAATGATGCCATTTTATTTTTTTTTCATGCAGACACCGCAGATTGTTGTTAAAAATTTAACCCCTGGTACTCATTAAATTAGTCTTTTTACTTACGACTCACTCCTTTTCACGCATTCACATGTTCTTCGGCCCTGTATGACGAACGCACCAGTGGCGAACTCTCAACAAAAGAAAACCCTTTTCCCAGCCCTGTTTCTTTTAATTCCAAAAATTTTTCCGGCTTAATATATTCTTTCACGGGTATATGTTTTCTGGTTGGTGCCAGGTATTGGCCTATGGTCATCACTTTACAACCTGCTTCCAGCAAATCGTCCATGGTTTGCAATATTTCATCATAAGTTTCCCCCAGTCCGAGCATAATCCCCGACTTGGCAATTCCTCCTGAACCGGCAATGTATTTTATTACTCCGAGGCTCCTCCTGTAACTGGAAGCAGGCCGCACAAAAGGCGTCAACCGCTCAACTGTTTCCAGGTTATGGGAAATTACATCAGGCTTGGCATCAATTACCTGTTGGATCAATTCGCCTTCCCCCCTGAAATCGGGGATCAACACCTCTGTTTTTGTATCCGGGTTAACCTTTTTCACTTCCCTGATGGTACGTGCCCATATCCCAGCCCCCTGGTCATCCAGGTCATCCCGGTCAACGGAGGTAATTACACAATGTTTCACCCCCATAATGCGTACCGATTCGGCAATTTTCCCGGGTTCTTGTAAATCGGGAGCCAATGGCCTGCCCGTTTTTACTGCACAAAACCTGCAACGCCGGGTACAAATATCACCTAATATCATAAATGTGGCTGTGCCACGATTCCAGCATTCCCCGATATTCGGGCAATTGCCACTGGTACATATTGTATGTAAACCGTGTTTTGCAACCAGGTTTTTAACTTTTGAGTAACTTTCACCTTTGGGCATATTCATTTTCATCCAACGGGGCAGCCTTTCTCTTCCATTCAACTCATGTGCCATATCAAAGATTTCTCGCAAAATTAACTTAATTCAAAAAAATATTCAGGCTTTCGACACAAAATAAATAGTAGTTTTTAGAGATTCACTATAATAGAGTGTTATTTTTGTATCCGCCCAATAATTATTTTAGATGAAAAAAAAGCTGTTCATATTAATTATAGCAATAATTGGCTCCCTTTATGGTTTCCCTCAGGGGAAATTAAAACAGTTAAATTCGCAACTTGCCTTAAAATATTACAATAACAAGGATTATGAAAAAGCAGCACCCCTGTTCAAAGAACTTTTCGATATTTCGAGGAACAAGTACTACTTTAAATATTATTTCACCTGCCTTCTTCAATTGAAAGACTATGAAACAGCAGAAAAAGTTGTTTTAAAGGAAATACGGAAATCGAATTCATCGGTCCCTGATTATTTCATTCACTGGGGGCATTTATTGAAGATTCAGGAAAAAACTGAGGAGGCGAAAGAAAAATATAGGAAGGCGATTAGAATCATCCCGGGGAATAAGGCTGCTTATATAAATGCTGCTAATACATTTATGCAGTGGGGTGAGTATGAAATGGCTCAGGAAGTATACCTTAAAGGAAGGCAGAAATTAAGGAATGAGGAGTTCAATTATGAACTGGCCCGTGTTTATTTATACCTGCGCAACTACACCCTGATGATGGAAGAGTACCTTGATTTCGTAAAAGAAAATGAAAAAAATTTAAACCGGGTACAGGGTAATTTATCATCTGTTTTATACCGCGATGTAAATAACAGCCTCAGAGATGAATTCAAAAAAATAATTCTGAAGCACATACAGAAAGAGCCGCAGATTATAAGTTATAACCGATTGTTGATATGGTTTTTCCTTCAGGAACGTAATTTTACCAGTGCCTTGAGGCAGGCCATCGCTATCGACCGGCGAACCGGGAATGAAGACGCCCAAATAGCCAACCTGGCAAAAATGGCGCTCAACAACAGGAACTATACCGAGGCCCGTAATGCATTTGCATATTTATTGAACAAGGGGGAAGGGAATCCGTATTATACGCAAAGTTATTTACAGAATCTACATAGCTCCTATTTATATTTTATCCGGGAAGAAAGCCGTAATTTAGCTTTGGCAGAAGGCCTGGTTCAGAAGTTTAAGGAAGGGATTGAAACCCTGGGGTATACTCCCATAATCTCCCCGCTTTTGATTGAATATGCCCATTTACTGGCATTTTACCTGGGCCGGGAAGATGAGGCTATCAAGGTGTTGCGAAAAGGGCTGGCAATAAAAAACCTGAAAACCAATGAAATTGGAAAGTTAAAAACCAAATTGGCAGATGTTTATGTTTATGCCAACGACCCCTGGGAAGCCATGCTGATTTATTCGCAGGTTATTGATGCTTTTAAGAATAATACCCTTAGCGATGAGGTAAAACTAAAAAAGGCCAGGCTGGGCTATTTCCTCGGTAATTTTAGATGGGCACAGGCACAGTTAGATGTTTTGAAGGCCAGCACCTCAAAATTAACCTCCAACGATGCCTTCGAGCTTTCCCTGTTAATCAGCAGCAACTTAGACCTGGATACCACTGACGTACCATTACAGCTTTTTGCCAAAGCCGACCTGCTTCTTTTCAGGAACCAGGATTCAATTGCCCTGGCTACCTTAGATACCATTGAAAATTTGTACCCTTACCACTCGTTGGCAGATGATATTTTATTCAGGAAGGCAAAAATCTATATTAAAAGGAATAACTACACGGTTGCAGCTGCGAACCTGGGGCAAATTATCAGTGACTTCCCGTATGATGTTTTGGCTGACGATGCATTGTTTTTGTTGGCCGGGCTAAACCAGTTTCATTTGAACCGCCCGGAGAAAGCACAGGAGTTGTATAAACAGATGATGGTAAATTACCCCGGTAGCATTTATGTTGTTGAATCCAGGAAAAGGTTCAGGGAACTGAGGGGGGATAACATTGAAGAAGATGTGGGAAAGGGAGAGCCGGAATACGATAGTTTATTCTTCGAAGGGCTTGAGTACAAATACTAAAAATCTATGCCTGAGACTAAAAATTTAAAAATATTAGGGATTGACCCGGGAACCCAGGTAACCGGGTACGGATTGGTAGAGATACGTTCGAATAAACCGGTGATACTCAATACCGGGGTAATCCGCCCGGGAAAATTCGATGACCACTACCAGCGCCTGAAATATTTGCATGAAAGGGCATTACATATTATCGACCAGTACAAACCCGATGTAATGGCTCTGGAAGCCCCGTTTTACGGGAAAAATGTACAGTCGATGTTAAAACTGGGCAGGGCACAGGGAGTAATCATGGCTGCCGGGCTTTACCGTTCGTTAACTATTTATGAATATGCCCCTCTGCTGGTAAAACAATCTATTACAGGAATGGGCCGGGCCTCGAAAGAGCAGGTAGCCTATTTCCTGAAACAACTTTTCGACCTTGACGAAATCCCAAAAGACCTGGATGTTTCAGACTCGGTTGCCGTTGCTATTTGCCATTTCCTTCAACAAAATAGGCCTGCCGGGAAAAAGGAATATAAAAACTGGAATGAGTACATCAGGAAAAATCCCGGGAAAATAAAATAAAGGCAAAAAAATGTCAATAAAAGGATGAAGGATAAGTTTTTTGAACTATAACTCAAAACACAAGGAACGATGAAACAAAAAAAGATACTACCTTATGCAATCGTATTATTAGTAGTTGCTATACTATTGCTCGTGATTGGGAAAAAAGCAGGTTGGTTTGGCGATAACGTTAAGATTAAAGTGGCAACGCAGGTGGTTGAGGACAAGTCTATAACCGAATTGATTACGGCAAATGGCAAAATACAACCTGAAACAGAAGTAAAGATCAGCCCTGATGTTTCAGGAGAGATTATTGAACTGTATGTTGAAGAAGGCGGCCAGGTTACCCGGGGGCAATTACTGCTTGTCATTAAACCGGATATTTATATCTCGAGCCTTAACCGGATGGAGGCCTCGTTAAACTCATCAAAAGCACGGCTGGCCCAGGCAGAAGCCCAACTTACAAAAAGTGAGTTGTCATATAAGCGGTCGAAACAGTTGTATGAAAAAGGAACCATCCCGGCTTCTGAATTTGAAACGGCTGAATCAAATTATAAAGTTGCCCTTTCAGAGGTTAAAGCATCTCAATATTCTGTAAAAAGTGCTGAAGCTTCGGTTAACGAGGCAAAAGAACAGCTTACAAAAACAAAAATTTATGCTCCTATGCCGGGAACCGTGTCAAAGTTGAATGTTGAAAAAGGTGAAAGGGTAGTGGGCACCAATATGTATGCCGGAACAGATATGATGGTGATTGCCAACCTTGATAAGATGGAGGTGAAAGTAGAGGTGAATGAGAACGACATTGTAAAAGTTTCGAAGAATGACACTGCACTGATTGAAGTAGATGCCTACCTGAACAGGAAATTTAAAGGGGTTGTTACCGAAATTGCCAACTCTGCAAATACAACAGGCACTACAGCCGACCAGGTCACCAATTTCGATGTTAAAGTTTTCTTGTTAAAAGAATCATATAAAGACCTTATTGAAAAAAATACCAGCGACTTTTACCCATTTAGGCCAGGTATGTCAGCTACTGTCGAGATACAGACCGAAACACGCGAAAATGTAATATCAGTACCTATTCAGGCAGTTACAACAAGGATTGAAAAAGAGGGTTTCGGCGAAGGGGGTGGTGATGGGCAGGCTTCGGATAAAAAACAGGAGATTGTTTTTGTTTACAAAGACGGGGTTGTAAGAAAATCCGTTGTCCAAACCGGTATTCAGGATAACAATAATATAGAAATTACCGAAGGGCTAACTGTTGGGGACGAGGTAGTAATTGCACCATACAATGCTATAAACAGAATATTGAAGGACAGCATGGCAGTCAAAAAAGTAGATGAAAAAGACCTGTATTCAGAAAAAAAATAAAAATTCATTGAGAACAAGCCGAAACCGTTAGGTTATTTCGTAACAATCCCTTAGCAGGATTTACCACAATCTCATCCAAGTATAATTACCAGGAGGCACGATATTTATAAAGGGATTATTGTCAAACATTGGTTTCAATAATTTTATTTAACTTCGCAACAGAACAATTTGTGCATTATTCAGGCTAAATTTCAAAGTCCCTTATTGCTAAAAGAATAAAGTCTTAATTTTAAGAATGGAGATACTGTTATGAATACAAAAAGAAAGATTGCCGGTTTTATTTTAGGGTTAATGATTATTATAATAAGCTCTTGTAATACGAATCAAAGCCCTTGTAGTACAGATCAAAAAGACAACTCGGACCCTGAGAATCTATTATTGAAAAATTTCAGGCCGGAATCACTGTTTAAGATACCTAAAACCAAAGTGCCGAAAGCAATGTACCCGATCATTGATGCACATGCGCATGTATATGCAAAAACAGATGAAGAAATTGCCGATTGGGTAAAAACCATGGATGAAGTTGGAATTGAGAAAACAATTATTTTAACCCAGGCGGTTGGCAAAGAGTTTGACTCAATTTATAATGAGTATGCAAAATACCCGGAGCGTTTTGATGTGTGGTGTGGTTTTGATTATACCGGATACGATAAACCCGGCTATGGGCCCGATGCTGTCAAAGAACTGGAACGTTGTTTTAAAGTCGGTGCAAAAGGAGTTGGAGAGCTTGGCGATAAAGGGAAAGGGATGGCCTTCAGTAAAAAGGCAAAAGGATTGGGGATGCATTTCGATGATGAAAGGCTTGCCCCTTTGCTCGACAAATGCGGCGAACTGGGAATACCGGTGAGTATCCATGTGGCCGACCCTATCTGGATGTATGAGAAAATGGACTCAACCAACGATGGGATGATGAATGCCGTAACCTGGCGATTGGATAACCAAGAGGGGGTTACCGGGCATGCCGAGATGCTAAATATACTGGAAAGGGCTGTAAAACGGCATCCTAAGACAACTTTCGTCACATGCCATTTAGGTAACTGCTCTTACGACCTAAACAAGCTGGGCAGTTTGTTCGATAAATACCCGAACCTTTATGCCGACATCTCAGCCCGGTTCAGCGAGGTTGCAACAATCCCGCGATTCGCAGAAAAATTTTATCAAAAATACCAGGACAGGTTATTGTTTGGAACCGATATGGGGGTTAGTAAAAAGATGTACCAAACCACATTCCGTATTCTGGAAACAGACGATGAACATTTTTATATTCCGCATATTTCAAGCTACCATTGGCCAAACAACGGCTTGGGGCTGGATAGTATATCTTTGAAAAAAATATACCGGGAGAATGCTTTAAAAATATTTTAGAGGGTTTTCATATAAATTACCGGTTGTGCAATACTGTATTAAGCTTAGGAGCTGCCTGGAAAAACAAAGTCCAGGCAGCTCCTAAGCTTTTTTATGATGAATAGATGCCGGCAAGTATCTTCTCGTCCGCCTCATTAGGCAGGGTTACTTTTAAATTTGGATTTGCTTTCATTGCCTCTTTAATAGCAAATACAGCCGGTTTGTTTTGTGCCCAGCTTCTTCGGGCTATGCCGTTGTTTACGTCCCAGTGAAGCATCATTTTCAACCTGCGGGCTGCATCTTCACTGCCATCGATAGTTAAACCGAAGCCACCATTGATTACCTCGCCCCAGCCGACCCCGCCACCATTATGCAACGAAACCCAGGTTGCACCCCTGAAACTGCCGCCAACGAAATTCTGCACTGCCATATCGGCTGTAAAGCTTGAGCCGTCATAAATATTTGAAGTCTCACGGTAGGGCGAGTCTGTTCCCGATACATCGTGGTGGTCGCGCCCAAGTACTATCGGTGCTGATATCTCCCCATGTTTAATGGCATCGTTAAATGCTTCTGCAATTTTCATCCTTCCATTGCAATCGGCATAAAGAATCCTGGCTTGCGAGCCAACCACCAGGTTGTTTTTCCCGGCCTCTTTAATCCAGTGGATGTTGTCTTCCATTTGCCTTTTTATTTGAACCGGGGAATCATTGGCAAGTTCTGATAAAACATTTGCTGCAATCCGGTCGGTTTTTTCAAGGTCGGACGCATTGCCCGATGTACAAACCCACCTGAACGGCCCAAATCCGTAATCGAAAAACAGTGGGCCCATAATATCCTGTACGTACGATGGGTAAATAAAGCCTCCCTGATTGTTCATTACCTTTGCCCCGGCACGGCTGGCCTCCAGTAAAAAAGCGTTGCCGTAATCCCAGAAATACATCCCGTTACCTGCCAGTTTATTAATTGCGGCAACGTGCCTCCGCAACGACCCGTACACTTTTTCTTTGAATAAATCCGGGTTATTTGCCATCATCCGGTTCGATTCCTCAAATGTTAATCCTACCGGGTAGTAACCTCCTGCAAACGGGTTGTGCAGCGAAGTCTGGTCGGAACCAAGGCTTATTTCGATATTCCTTTCAGCCAGGGCTTCCCATAAATCAACAATATTTCCGTGGTATGCCAATGAAACAGCCTCTTTAGCATCTCTTGCCTGCAGCATCCTTTTGGTAACCTGGCCAATGCCACTATAGACTTCATCTACCCAGCCTTGTTCATACCTGGCCCGGATTGCTTTCGGGTTAATTTCGGCAAATACCCCAACCATCCCTGAAATAACAGCAGCTTTAGGCTGTGCTCCCGACATACCGCCCAGCCCTGATGAAACAAATATTTTCCCTTCCGGACCTCCTTCGGCGTGCATCCTTGCGGCATTGAGCAATGTAATGGTAGTGCCGTGTACTATCCCTTGTGGCCCAATGTACATATACGACCCTGCAGTCATCTGCCCGTATTGCGTCACACCCAGGGCATTGAATTTTTCGTAATCGTCTTGTGAAGAATAGTTCGGGACCATCATCCCATTGGTGATAACCACCCTTGGGGCATCGGGGTGAGATGGGAATAACCCCATTGGATGCCCGGAGTACATTGCCAGTGTTTGTTCATCGGTCATTTCTGCCAGGTATTTTACAGTAAGCCTGTATTGTGCCCAGTTTTGAAATACCGCGCCGTTGCCTCCATAGGTAATTAATTCATGGGGGTGTTGTGCAACCCGTGGGTCAAGGTTATTCTGAATCATCAGTATAATAGAGGCCGCCTGCTTCGACCTGCAAGGGTATTCGTCAATCGGACGGGCTTTCATCTCGTAATCGGGGCGGAAACGGTACATATAAATCCTTCCGTAATCATTCAGCTCTTTCAGGAATTCTTGTGCCAGAATGGCATGAAATCCGGATGGGAAATATCGCAGAGCATTTTTTATTGCCAATTTCTTTTCGTTGACCGATAAAATCTCTTTTCGTTTAGGGGCATGATTTACAGTGTTATCATAAGGTTTTGCCGGTGGAAGCGTTTGGGGGATTCCTTCCAATATTGCCTGATGGAGATTTAAGTTTGCCATTGTCCTATTTTTGGTTTATCTTTTGATAATATGAAATACAGTGGTAAATTATCGGTATTCCCCGAAATTTCCGATGACATTTAACACTATTTTGTAAAATTTGTATTGACCATTAAAATAAATTGTAAGAAATGAAGAAAATCTGGATTGTACTAATTGTCATTGCTGCTATCGCTCTGATAGCTTACTCATCAATAAAGGGGACATATAATACTATGGTGTCGATGGATGAATCGGTAAATGGAGCCTGGGCACAGGTTGAAAATGTTTATCAACGAAGAGCCGATTTAATCCCCAACCTTGTGAATACCGTAAAGGGTTATGCAGCTCACGAAAAGGAAACATTGGAAGGTGTTATTGAGGCCCGTTCGAAGGCTACCTCAGTGAATATTAACCCCAAAAATTTATCTCCACAGGCACTGCGGCAGTTCCAGGGAGCCCAGGATGGGTTGTCCTCGGCATTAAGCCGCTTGATGGTGGTGGTTGAGAGGTATCCTGAACTAAAAGCCAACCAGAACTTTTTAGACCTGCAGGCACAGCTGGAGGGAACTGAAAACAGGATAACCGTGGAGCGCAGGAAGTTTAATCAGAGTGCCCAGGCATTTAACACTTATATACGGACGTTCCCCAAGAATATTTATGCCGGTATTTTTGGTTTTGAGAAGCGGCCCTATTTTGAAGCTGCTCCGGGAACAGAAAAAGCACCGGAAGTAAAATTTTGAAAAAGTCAAATAAAAAAATAAGATGTCAGTATCAAAATTATTTAGCAAGGCCCAGAAATTACAGATAACAGAGGCTATAAAGGCAGCCGAACTGAATACATCCGGTGAGATCAGGGTACATATTGAAAAGAAATGCAAAGCAGATGCCCTGGACCGTGCTGCCTATATCTTCGAAAAGCTGGGAATGCATAAAACAGAACTAAGGAATGGCGTATTGTTTTACCTTGCCTTAGACGACCATAAATTTGCCATCCTTGGCGATGTGGGGATTAATAGCAAAGTACCTGAAAATTTCTGGGACGAGGTAAAAGAGTTAGCTTTGAGTTATTTCCGTGAAGGGGACTATTCAGAAGGGTTAGAGAAGAGCATTTTAAAAGCAGGGGAACAGTTGAAAACCCATTTCCCTTACCAAAAGGACGATGTAAACGAATTGGACGATGAAATTTCGTTCGGAGATTAATAAAATGACATGAGAAAAATAATAACAAGTATCTTAATTACAACACTGGTTTTATCCGGGGTTTTCGCACAGGGAATTCCTGATAAACCGAACCCGCCGAGGTTAGTAAATGATTTTGCCTCCGTACTATCGAAAAAAGAGGTTAATAACCTGGAAAATGCTTTGGAGGCATTTGCCAGGGAGACTTCCACCCAGATTGTTATAGTGACGGTCAATAGCATTGAAGGCGATATTTCTGATTTTGCATTTAAGCTGGGTGAGAAATGGGGGGTAGGGCAGAAAAAAGATAACAACGGTGTTGTAATTGTTTTAAAGCCTAAAAGAGGGAACGAACGCGGGCAGGTGTTCGTAGCTACGGGCTATGGAATAGAGCACCTTATTCCGGATGCCATTGCAAACAGGGATATTGTTGACAATGAGATG
>UOEP01000114.1_pt1 | contig 66304 bp, 60 predicted proteins | sample 1989931 | NCBI WGS metagenome assembly UOEP01 (sample SAMEA4712198, study PRJEB27164) | hydrothermal vent metagenome | biome: marine basaltic hydrothermal vent biome; feature: marine hydrothermal vent; material: mineral | place: Pacific Ocean | collected 2011-06-14/2011-07-23 | depth 1691 m
CCCCTTTTTGTTATGGCTTTATAAAACTTTATGCACAACCTACCTGACAAATAATAGTTCCCTGTATTTAGGCAACGGCCAAAGTTCGTTGTCTACAATCAGTTCCAGCTTGTCGATATGGTAACGGATCTCATCGAGGAAAGGAAAGACCTTTGTATCATAAACCTCTGCTTTTTCAACGATATCTTCGATTATATTTGCTTTCTTACGTGCATCAACCATTTCATTTACTTTGCTTTTAATAGCAGTAATGTGCCCGCTGATCTCTTTGATTATATCAATCCTTCCTTTTGCCAGTGCGCTAAACTCCTCATCAGAGAATACCTCTTTCAGGTTTTTAACATTCTCCAATAATACGGTTTGGTACTTAACGGCAGTTGGTACAATATGGTTGATTGCAAGGTCGCCAAGGACACGTGCTTCAATCTGGATTTTCATCACAAACTTTTCGTATTCCACTTCAACACGCCCTTCTAATTCAGCCTTATCAAAGATGCCATTCTCGTTAAACATCTTCACGTTTTCTTCACGCAGGTATGCCGACAATGCTTCGGGTACGCTTTTTACGTTGGTAAGCCCACGCTTTGCAGCTTCTTCAACCCATTCCTGGCTATAACCATTCCCGTTGAACCGGATTGGCTTTGAATCAATAATAATTTTTTTCAATACCTGGAAGATGGCTTCGTCTTTCTTTATTCCTGATTCAATAATAGCATCCACCTCGGCTTTAAAGTTTTTCAATTGTTGGGCAACAATACAATTTAGTACGATCATTGCCGATGCATTGTTAGCAGAAGAACCTACTGCACGGTATTCGAACCTGTTTCCTGTGAAGGCAAAAGGCGAAGTACGGTTACGGTCGGTACTGTCTAAAATAATTTCGGGGATACGGCCAATGTTCAATTTCAAAGCCGTTTTTTCATCCGGTGTCATTTTGCGGTCAACCACAGCTTCTTCCATCAGGTCAAGCATTTTCGACACTTCGGTGCCAAGGAATACCGAGAGGATAGATGGCGGTGCTTCGTTAGCCCCCATCCTGTGGGAGTTAGCTGCTGTAAGGATACTTGCCCTTAATAAATCCTGATTGTCGTAAACTGCTTTTAACGTATTGATAACGAATGTCAGGAACTGTAAATTCGATTTTGGGTTTTTACCCGGTGAATAAAGGTTAACGCCGGTATTGGTTGACAACGACCAGTTGTTGTGTTTCCCGGAACCATTAATCCCTGCAAACGGTTTTTCATGGAACAGCACTCTGAATTTATGCTTGCGTGCCACCTTTTTCATAAGGTCCATAAGCATCTGGTTGTGGTCGTTTGCCAGGTTTACCTCTTCAAAGATAGGGGCAAATTCGAACTGGTTTGGCGCTACCTCGTTATGCCTGGTTTTTATCGGGATACCCAGCTTATATGCTTCATTTTCAAGCTCAATCATATACTTCGAAACACGCGAAGGGATTGAGTTAAAATAGTGGTCGTCCAATTGCTGGTCTTTTGAAGAGGCATGGCCCATTAAGGTACGGCCTGTAAGTACAAGGTCGGGGCGGGCCATGTACAAAGCTTCGTCAATCAGGAAATATTCCTGTTCCCAGCCCAGGTTTGCTTTTACACCGGTAACATTTTTATCAAAATACTGGCAAACGGCAGTTGCTGCTTTATCAACAGAATGTAAAGCCCTTAACAGAGGAGTTTTGTAATCAAGAGCTTCTCCTGTATAAGAAATAAAGATAGTTGGGATTGTTAGTGTTGTGCCGATGATAAAAGCCGGTGAACTTGGGTCCCATGCCGTATAACCACGTGCCTCAAACGTTTGACGGATACCACCACTTGGGAATGAAGATGCATCAGGCTCTTGTTGTGCCAGTAATTTGCCCGGGAAAGCCTCAATTACACCGCCACTGCTTGTAAATTCAATAAAGGCATCATGCTTTTCCGCCGTTCCATCCGTTAACGGGTGGAACCAGTGGGTGACATGTGTTGCCCCATTCTCCAATGCCCATGATTTCATACCCTGGGCAACCTGGTCGGCCATTTTCCTGTCAATCGTTGTACCGTTTTCAATTGCATCTACAACTGTTTTGTACGCTTCGCGCGACAAATACTTTTTCATCTTTGGGCGGTCGAAAACCAGCATCCCAAAATAATCAGAGGTTAAGTTATCTTCCCTTGCCACCTCAATCGGCTGGCGGTTTAAAACTTCCTCCAGTGCTTTAAATCTAAATTGTGCCATTGCTTATTGTTTTATTATTTAATTTCTTTGACCCAAAACTAAAAAATTAATCAATACACCCCATTCTATAAATAGCGATAGTAGTAAGAACTTTCATGTTTTTTTAATATACACCCTGTTTTTTTTGTTCTTTTGTATAAAAAAACACATTTTTTTGTGATTATACATACTTTTTTTGCCCCTTCTGCCCGATTATGCACATTTTTGAATATTGAGGGATACTTCAAAAATATTATTGAAAACTGGATTTTCAGAAGGATTAAGTTTTCAGGCAAAACAAAAACAAACCACAAAAGATTGAATAATCCCGGAAAAAGTATCTATTTTCAACCATAAATTTATTAGCCACATGAATATAAGCAGGCGTAACTTTTTACAAACAGGCGGTGTTGCGGTTGCAGGTAGTATTATATTACCTCCATTCATGCAATCATGCCGTAAAATTCAAATATCATCAAACGTGAAAGTATACCTTGATCATTTTGAGGTTTCTGCAGGGACTTTGCAAAAAGTGGTTGCAGCAGCCATGTCGAAAGGAGGCGATTATGCCGATTTGTATTTCGAACATAAAACAACGAATAACCTGGGGTTAGAAGACGGGAAAGTAAACAGGGCTTTTTCAAATGTTGATTTTGGTGTTGGGATAAGGGTTCTGAAAGGTGATCAAACCGGGTTTGCCTATTCTGAAACAATAACTCTTGATGCAATGCTAAATGCTGCAAAAATGGCTGCAAACATTGCAAATACTAACAGCTCGTTTAAGAGGGGGGGCCTAGCCGAAAAGATACCATCGGATTATTACAAAATTACACAAAAGTGGGAGGATGTTTCGGTAAAAGACAAAGTCCCGTTTGTGCAGGAAATCAACGACAGGGTTTTTTCGCTGGATGAAAAAGTTATCAGGGTGAATGCTTACCTAAATGACGAATCGGCATATTCGCTGTTTTATAACTCTGAGGGTAGATTGGCCTACGATTACCGCCCAATGGTGAGCTTCTCTGTTGTTTGTGTGATGGAAAAAGACGGGCAAATTGAAAATAGTTATTCGGCCAGGTCATTCCGTAAAGGATTTGAATTTTTAACCGCCGGGCTTGTTGAGGAACTGGCACAGGAGGCTGTTAATAAAACTAATATCCTGTTCGAAGCCATAAAACCAAAAGCAGGAGAGATGCCGGTTGTTATGGGTGCCGGAGGGTCGGGGATTTTACTCCACGAAGCCATAGGGCACACCTTCGAAGCCGATTTCAACAGGAAAGGGACTTCAATATTCAGTGACAAAATGGGTAAAAAAGTAGCTGAAAGTTTTGTGAACATCATTGATGACGGCACACTGGAAAATAACCGCGGGTCGATTAATATTGATGACGAAGGCAACGACACGCAAAAAACGTACCTGGTGAAAGACGGGGTATTGAACAGCTACATCCACGACCGTATCAGTTCGAACTTTTATAAAGTGGCTCCGACAGGGAATGGGCGCCGCGAATCATTCCGCCATATCCCTATTCCGCGCATGAGGGCAACATACATGGAAAACGGCAGTGCCACAAAAGGAGATATAATTAAAAACGTAGGCTATGGCGTTTATGTTGATAATTTCAGCAATGGAGAAGTGAAAATTGGCGCCGGCGACTTTACTTTCTTTGTAAAATCGGGGTATTTGATTGAAAAGGGGGAATTAACACAACCTATTAAAGATATTAATATAATAGGTAACGGGCCACAGGCCCTTGCCGATATTACGATGGCTGCTTCCGACTTCGCAATTGATAATGGCACATGGGTGTGTGGCAAAGACGGGCAGTCGGTTCCGGTAACATGTGGTTTGCCTTCCGTATTAGTTAAGAAACTGACTGTAGGGGGAATTTCTTAAAAAGGCCCTCTGAAAACTGGTTAGCACACAGAAAAACATCATTATGACAAAAGAAGAAAAATACACATTAGCCAAATGGGCAATGGAACAGGCCTTAAAAAGCGGGGCGCAGCAGGCAGGTGCCAGCATCTCAAACGATAAGAGTAGCAGCGTGGATGTAAGAGGGCAAAAAATTGAAAAACTGGAGCAGGCTGTTCAAAGCAATTTGTCGATCAGCCTTTATGTCGACAACAAATTCTCTGCACATTCAACGAACCGGTTGGATAAAAAAGAATTGAAGCATTTTATTGCAGAGGCCGTAGAGGCTACCAAATATTTATCGGAAGATAAATTCCGCACTTTGCCCGACCCTTCGTTATATTATAAAGGAGGGGGAGTGGAGTTGGAGATGCTGGACCCGGGATATGAAAATATTGAGCCGCAAACCAAAATCGGACTGGCTTTTAATGCTGAAAGTGAAGCCCTGGGGAAAGATAAACGGATCGTCTCGGTTACTTCCAGTTATTATGACGGTATGGATAGTATAGTGATGGTTACCAGTAACGGTTTTAAAGGCGATACGGCAAGCAGTTATTTTAGCCTCTATGTTTCCGTTTCGGTGAAAGATGAAGATGCACGCCCCGGTGCCGGATGGAACGAAAGTGCCATATTCTTCAACAAGCTGAAAACTACCGGAATTGGGCTGACAGCGTTGAAAAAGGCACTTGGGAAACTGGGGCAGGGGAAGGTGACATCGGCAAAAATGGCAATGATCGTTGAAAACCGTTCGGTTGGGAAAATTTTCGGCCCGCTTATCTCGGCACTAAACGGCTCTTCTGTATATCAGAAAAACTCATTCCTTATCAATAAATTGGGTGAGAAAGTAGCATCCGGTAAATTGACCCTGGTTGACGACCCTTTTATTGCCTCGGGAAGGGGTTCCCGGTTATTCGACAGAGAAGGGCTGGCTTCGAAGAAACGCCCTATTTTCGAGGAAGGTATTTTAAAGAATTATTTCATTGATACATATTACGGGAAAAAACTGGAGATGGAGCCTACTTCAGGAAGCACCTCAAACCTGGTATTTAATCCGGGAGGGAAAAGCCTTGACGGCCTGGTTGCCTCACTCGAAAAAGGTATTCTTGTTACCGGTTTTAACGGAGGGAATTGCAATGGGTCGACCGGGGACTTTTCGTATGGTATTGAAGGATTCCTGATTGAAAAAGGCAAACCCACCCGGGCAGTATCCGGGATGAATATCTCCGGGAATATGAAACAACTCTGGATGGATTTAGCCGAAGTAGGGGCAGATGCCCGGGAAGACTCTTCATGGAGGACTCCATCGTTGCTGTTCAACAATGTTGATTTTAGCGGAAGCTGATTGAGGGGTAAGAGATAAAAAATATTCGGGTACTTGCCTATGGAGATAAAATTGCCTGCCCCCTTTCACCTTGTCCTGCCATACCAATAAAAACCCGGCCCCAGTTGAATGTGGAAAGCAAATACCGGAGCATCTGCCCTGCCGTTTACAACGGGAACATTGGCATAGGCCAGGCTTGCCCTGCATTCGGCCAGAAGGTAAAATCGCTTGGTGATAAATATTTCTTTAAAAATACCATACTGGACAGCTGGTCCGGCTATATAGTACCCTTTGTTAAATAATCCTTGTTTTTCATTTAGCTTTAACCCCCTGACTGTATTTTCAGGGTGGGCTAAAACAATGCCTACCCCGATTTTACTTCCGAGGCTACCCCCATATCTGGTCCGGTTCAAAAAAAGTTGGTTGTAACCATGTGAAATTGAAAACTCCGAAACTTCGCCGGTGGTATTCTGTAAGTGGACCTTCAGGTGGTTCATTTCCAGTTCATAACCATTATTTTCATTTGTAAAACCCAAACGGTACGAATAATAAACAGGCATTTTAAATGGTGAAGATTTGTACTTTGCCCATATAGTTATATTCTTATAGCCCGACTGCCGGACGATTAATGGTGCGGGCATGACAATATCCAGCCCGGGAGTAAAATTTATATACCAGTTATTTTGCCCGCAAACAATTCCTGCCGGCAAAACAAATAATAAAACCGTAATCAGCCTTTTCATAGATTAAGGATTAAGGATGCAAAAGTTACAATGTTTTATCGTTTATAACAAAAAAAGAAGAGCATATAAATCGCACCCAACCTTTCATAATATCAGAGCCATCCGGGGGGTGTTGAATATTATATGGTGTTGAATTTATTAGTATTTTGTGTTACCTTAGTGCATTAATTTAAAAAAAAACCTTGTTGCATTACATCAATACAATCATTAAATAACTGCCTTAATTATTATGAAATCTAATATTTATCAGGCATTATACCTGAAAAGTCCTGGTTTTATCCAAAAAGTACTTGATGAACAATTTATCAGATTTACGATTATCGGAGGGGCTACTGCTTCAATTGACTATGGAATTATGTATTGCCTTATTGAGGTTTTTTCTATAAACTATCTGATAGCAACTGGAATTGGATTCATAGTAGGAAGTGTCCTAAACTATTTATTAAGTATCCTTTGGGTATTTGAAAGAGGCCGGTATAAGAACCAAACAATAGAGTTTTCATTGTTTCTATTGTTCACTTTAATCGGATTTGTTTTAAACCATCTGGTAATGTGGGTTGGTGTTGACTTTTTGTACATTAGCTATATGATAGTTAAAATATTTTCATTAGTAGTGATAACCTTATTTAATTATTTATCCAAAAAGTATTTAGTGTTCAAAAGATAATTATGAATGATTACAAATATATTATAATAGGTGCTGGGTTTTTAGGAGCGACAGTAGCTGAAAGAATAGCCAATGTCCTAAATGAGGAGGTGCTGATATTGGAAAAAAGAAACCACCTTGGAGGGAACTGCCATTCGCAATGTGATCCTAAATCAGGCATTGAGTACCATACTTATGGGACACATATTTTTCACACCTCAAATCCTGAAGTTTGGGAATATATTAATAAGTTTACAACGTTTAACTCTTACAGGCATCAGGTATTGACTACATATAATGGCAAAGTTTATCAGATGCCAATAAACCTTGAAACAATTAATTCTTTTTACAATATAAATTTAAAGCCGTATGAGGTTGAAGAGTTTCTGAACAAGGAAATAAAAAAGGCAAATATTCGGAATCCCGATAATTTTGAAACGATGGGGATATCCCTTATAGGTAAACCTCTTTACGAAGCATTTATACAAGGTTATACAAAAAAACAATGGGGGAAAGACCCAAAAAGTTTACCTGCTTCAATAATAAAAAGATTACCGTTTAAGAAAAACTATGATGAAAGTTATTATCGGAGTTTCTGGCAGGGGATTCCTTTTAATGGTTATGGGGCGATCTTTAAAAAGATGCTGTCGAACCCTAAAATAAAGGTTAATTTAAATACTGACTTTCTTAAAATAAGAGATAAAATAAATCCTAAGTCAACCATAATTTATAGTGGCCCAATAGACCAACTATTTAATTATTGTTTTGGAAAATTAGAATGGCGCTCATTGCGATTTGAACATAAATACATTGATGTTGACGATTATCAGGGGACTTCTGTTATGAATTATGCAGAAGAATCAATACCATATACAAGAATACATGAGTGGAAACATCTTCATCCTGAACGTGAAGAAATCTATCGTAAAAATATAACGTTGATAACTAAGGAATATTCAATAAAGGATAATGGGGAAGACCCGTATTATCCAATAGGTGGAGATAAGAATAGAGAAATTCTTGCAAAATATAATAATGAGGCTAAAAAATTAAAGAACTTTATTATTGGAGGGAGGCTTGGCGAATATAAATATCACGATATGCACCAAACCATAGCAAAAGGGTTAGAAATTTTCAACTCAATAAAGAATCGATATGACTGAAAAATTAAAAGTTGTAATGCCAGTTTATAATGAAGAAGGTATCATTGCTCACGTTATTGACAAGTGGACGCAAAAGCTGCTTGAGTTGAACATTGATTTTCAAATTTTAGCTTATAATGATGGATCAAAGGATGGCACCTTAGAGATACTTACTGAAATTGAAAAACAAAATAAATATTTAAAAGCAATAAACAAACCGAATTCAGGCCATGGCCCTACAATCTTAAGAGGTTACAGTGAAAGCATAGACTCAGAATGGATATTCCAGATTGATTCGGACGATGAGATTGATGTAATATATTTTGAGAAACTATGGGCAAATAGGAATCAGTTTGATTTTCTTATCGGGAATCGGATTAATCGGCAAACCCCACATATCAGAAGGTTCATCTCATGGTTCTCAAGGTTAACAGTCTTCCTTTTCTATAGTAGGAATATTATGGATGTTAATTGCCCTTACAGGCTTATGAGGACAGAGAAATTCAAAGAAATTTTCAATTTAATCCCAAATGATACATTGGCTCCAAATATAATAATTACCGGAGTTGCCTGTAAAAAGAAGTTTAATATTTATCAAACTGATGTAAGCTTTAAAATAAGGCAAACAGGAGAGGTCTCTATAAAAAGATGGAAATTATTGAAATTCTCAATAAAATCTTTTTGGCAAACAATTAAATTCAGGTTTCAAAATAAACTGTAAATATAGTGACGTTGTATTGCCTTTTTGAAATATAAACCCGGCTATTTTTCTATTTCTGCTAAATGAGAAATAAATTATTGAAAATATTTTATCCCTTTTCAAATAAGAACATCTTTATCCTTGTTTCAATAGGGCTTCTATCCTGGATGCTTTTTCAAAGTAAAAATGCTGGGAATAGCGGTGACGAACATTTCAACCTGGAGCAATCAGAATATGTGTTCAATTATTTCAAGTCTATGGGGAAAGATTTATCCGCTGTTGATACCGAGTTGCCCATGCAAAAATACTACGGCCAGTCTTTTGATAATCTGGTATATTTTGTTGAAAGGTGGTTTGGGTTTGAAGATTCTTATTTGTTGCGGCACTTTTTCAACTCGCTAACCGGCTGGTTACTAATTCTATTTTCCGGGCTGACAGCGAGTCTTTTATTTGGTTGGAGGGCAGGGCTGATTACATTATTATTAATGTTTCTTTCGCCCAGGGTATTGGGGCATTCCTGGAATAATCCCAAAGACATACCTTTTGCGATGACATATTTGTTCACTATATATTTTATACTAAAATTTATAAAACAACTTCCAAAACCTAAAACAGGGACTTTCTTATTATTAATAATTGGGATTGCAGGGTCAATAAGTATACGTATAGGAGGCTTGATATTAATGCCATACTTGTTCCTGTTTACCGGGCTATTTTATTTGTCACAAAAAGATTTTTATAATAAAGCATCATTCCTTAAAGCAATAAAAATATTCCTTTTATTAGCATTAGTCAGCATTATTGGATATTTTATCGGATTAATATTATGGCCCTACGGTTTACAAAATCCGTTGAAGAATCCAATGGTGGCATTAAAAGCATATACCAATTTCTCTGTTTCTTTACGCCAGTTATTTGAAGGTAACGCAATATTCTCACAAAACCTTCCATGGTATTATGGCATCAAATATATTTTGATAACCACACCTATTGTAGTATTTGTCGGACTAGGAGCCTTCTTTGTGTCTCTTCCTTTCCGAAAAGAACCTAAAAATAATTACTTGTTTTACTCTTTCCTGGTTTTTGCTTTCGTATTCCCGGTTGTTTATACCATATACAAGGGTTCTAACCTGTATGGAGGCTGGAGGCACCTGCTTTTCACGTACAGCCCGATTGCCATACTGGCTGCCGGGGGATTTGAATTCCTATTAAGCAGGAAAAACAAATACCTAAGATATATTTCATTAGGCGTTTTGGTGTTGTTGTTTATCCACCCGTTAAAACACATTATTAAGAACCACCCTTATGAATATGTTTATTTCAATGAGCTTGTAGGTGGAGTAAATGGGGCGTATGGGAAATATGAAATGGACTATTATTACCATAGCCTAAAAATTGCCTGTGATTGGTTTATTACAGAAGAACTTGGGGATGACACAGTTACAGTTGCAACGAACCATGGGGCAATAGCAAAATATGCTTTTAGGAATAAACCCAATGTTAAAATAATTTATTCCAGGTATTATGAAAAGAATACCCACGATTGGGATTATGCAATTTTTGTCAATACACATATTTCTCCCTACCAGCTTAAACATAACCTTTGGCCCCCTGCAGGGACAATTCATACGGAAAATGTTGACAGTGTTCCGATAGCTGCCGTAATAAAGCGGGTTTCGGATGAGAACTACAAAGGGTTTCAGGCACTGAAGAAAAAAAAGGTTGATGAAGCGCAACAACATTTTGAGAACTACTTAAAACTTGACTATAAAGATGAAGAAGTATTAAATGGCATGGCAAGAGTTTATCTGATGCGTAAGGATTACAAAAAAGCACTGGAATATGCCAACAAGTCGTTAAATTACTATCCCCGGTATATAGGTGCTTTGTTTACACGTACAGTTGCATTAAATTCTTCCAAAGATTTTAAGAATGCACTTGCCTCTTCAGATCAGGTACTCGCAGTAAAGAAAGATTTTGCCGAAGCATATTACCAGAAGGCCTTTGCCCTTTATAACCTGGGGAAGGCCAATGATGCCCTTAAAGAATTACAAAAGGCCATAAGCCATAAAAAAGAGTACTATGAAGCATTCATGCTAACCGGGGATATTTTAATGAATTACCAAAAATACAAAAAGGCCGGCAAAATTTATAAAAAGATACTCTCGTTTAGGAAAAATGATTTCTGGGCTACCATAAAGTTAGCAGAGTGTTACCATTTTCAGAAGAATAATAAAGAAGCTGAGAAAATATTGGCTGAGGCACAAAAGAAAAATAGGCGTAGTTTTGAAGTAGCAAAGCTGGCATGCCGAATCGCTATTGACAAGGGCCAACCGAAGCGGGCAAGGCAATATTTGTATTTTATGAGGAATATAAGTACTAATGCCGACCTTTACGTAATAAAAGCCTTATATGAGCTAAAAGTAAATGATAAAGATGCTGCCAAGATGAATCTGGAAAAAGCTGTACAGCTTGATAATAAAAATAATGAGGCTAAACGATTGCTAAAATCTTTTACGAAAAAGCCTGTGGAAAAATCAATAATGGTAAAGAAAAAGCAACCTAAGAAAAGGATTAATTTCCTTAACCCAATCAGGAGGAGGTAGGGTAATAAAAACCCCGCAACCTCTGTTGCGGGGAAAAAAAACCAAAAATCAACTAACCTTTAAACCGACTGGCGACTTTGCCCCAGTTGATAATCTTCCAGAACGCTTCAATATAATCAGGCCGGCGGTTCTGATAATTAAGGTAATAGGCATGTTCCCATACATCAATGCAAAGTATTGGTATCCCCTTAACATCAGCAATATCCATAAGCGGGTTATCCTGGTTTGGTGTTGACGAAATAACCAAACCACTATCGTTTTTAACCAGCCACGCCCAACCTGACCCGAAGCGCGTAAGTGCTGCCTTTGCAAAAGTATCTTTAAAGTTCCCGACACTGCCAAATGATTTATTTATGGCACTTAATAGTCCACCTTCGGGCGACTCCGGCCCTCCCGGCGTCATTATCTCCCAGTACAGGTTGTGGTTGTAAAACCCGCCTCCATTATTACGTACTGCTGTTGGGTGCTTAGAAACTTGTGCAAACAACTCTTCAATATCTTTTCCTTCAAGGCCTGTGCCCCGAACTGCATTATTCAAATTATTTGTGTATGCAGCATGATGCTTTGTATGGTGGATTTCCATAGTGCGTGCATCAATCAGCGGCTCCAGTGCATCATATTTATATTGTAATACAGGTAATTCAAACGGCATAATATTTAAATTAAGATTTATTTGTCTTTTATTATTTTTAAACGAATGTACACCTTATTTAAATTTAATCCAAATATCAACAAGCTTATTCTTATTGAAATTATTGATTGCCCATAGCCTGTTTCAATTGGGCCTTATTCTTATTTTAATAAATAGCTGGTAATAAACAAAGAACAGGGAGGGAGGGGTATTGTAATTAACCACTTAGTGAAAAAATCCCATTATTCCCTGATTTTACATTGCCACAATGCTACTGCACCAAAATCCGGGAATTAACTGTTGCCATAAAATAAGTATACCTGTTCATAACAGTGGGAGTTAAGTGCATAGGCTGATAGTCATATAAGTATAAAAAAGGAGGAGGCGTGAAATTTGGTTTTTAGATAAAACAAAATTAGATTTGTATCAGGCACTGCACCAAAAGTATAGGTTAAAATTGCTCCGGGGAAGATTTTAAAACAAAATATAACAATCTCATAGTAGAAAGGAAAAGTTTGAAGGGTGATTCAGAAATATGGGAAAATTTTAAGAATGGGGATAAATCAGCCCTTTCGTATATATATTTCCAGAACTTCCATTCAATGTTCCACTATGGGATGAAATTTAAAAACGATTCGGAATTTATAAAAGATTGTATCCAGGAGGTTTTTTTTAAACTAATTAAAGCCGGCAAAAGGTTAGGCCCTACCGGCAATATCAGGTTTTATCTTTTTAGGGCTCTGAAGAATAGCATCTTGCGGGAGCTGGAAAACAGCCGGAAGGTAGACTTTGTTGATGAATCACGGTTGAAATTCGAATCGCACTTTTCATTAGAAGAAGAAATCCTGCAAAAAGAAAAATTATCGTTACAGGAAAAAGCCCTTGCCAATGCTCTAAATAGTTTGAGCAACAGGCAGCGCGAAATAATTTATTTAAAATATGAATGCGGCATGGAATACAGCCAGATTTGCGAACTAATGCTTATCAATGCCGACTCGGCAAGGAAACTGGTGTTCCGTGCAATAAAATCATTAAAAGAGATAATTAATAAACAAATCAATTCTTCGATACTCTTTTTAATCCACCTTCACAAAAAACATGTTCTTTAACATGTTTTTCCTTTGTCCACAAAACCCACCCTCCTGTACTTATCATGTAAAAGCTTTATGAATGGCAGCTAAAAAGGGACATAATTACTCCATTGAAGAACTCACCCAGGATAAGAAATTTATAAGTTGGGTTAAAGATGGCTTGAATACTGAGGACTGGCAGCAATTTATAAAAGAAAACCCACATAAAAGAAAAGACATAGAAACAGCAAGGAAGATTATTAATTTGCTGAAAACATCGGAACACCCTGTCGCCGAAGGAGAGGTTTATGCCGTTTGGAAAAATATCGACCTTTTTTATTCATTATACCATAAGAAGCAACGCAATACAGGGTTGAAAAGGATGCTTCGGTATGCTGCCGTTTTTATAATTGCATTGTCAATAGGTGTTACCATCCCCTATTTTTATTCACATTTAGGCAACCGGCAATTCAGCGAACTTAATATCTCTGATTCGGAATCGTATTTGGGTGCTGCAAAGATAATTTTGTCTGATGGTGAGCAGGTTGTGTTGACAGAGAAAGAGTCGAACCTGCATTTTAACCCGGATGGCGAGGGGGTTAGGATTAATAACGACAGTATTGTCAAACAACATTACGACAGGAATAGTACAGAAGTACAGCCAATACAAATAATTATGCCGTTTGGGAAGAAATCGAACCTGCAACTCCCCGATGGTACGGACGTATGGCTAAATGCCGGGTCAAAGCTTATTTTCCCGCCAACATTTAAGGGGAAGCATAGGAGGGTGTACCTGAAAGGAGAAGCCTTTTTTAAGGTAGCAAAAAATAAAGAGAAACCATTTGTGGTTAGCACCAACGATATAAATATCAATGTGTTCGGCACTGAATTTAACATAAGGGCCAATAGTTCCGACAATGAAATAGAAGTTGTACTGGTTGAGGGGGAGATTAGCCTTAAAGAAAATAATATACTAAGCCTTTTAGGGAAAGAAATAAAGTTGAAACCCAGGCAAAAAGCAGTTTACAACAGGAATAACAACACTACTAATGTTACCTCTAATGTAGATGTAGATTATTATACATCATGGACAAAAGGGTTACTTGAATTTAGGCAGGAAAGCATTGTTAATGTATTCCGCAGGCTTTCAAGGTTTTATAATATAAGATTTGTTGCCGAAAGAAGTGTTGAACTGAATAAAAGGATAAGCGGGAAGCTGGACCTGAAAGAATCATTGGAAGATGTCCTGAAAGTAATCTCAGATGCAGTACCAATCACATATAAAATTGAAGATAATAAAGTATTTGTTTACGGGAAACTGAATTATTTGCCTATGAGACAATAAAAAATACCCAGGAAATGTTGCAGCATTCCCTGGGGCATTATAAACGTCAATAATATTAACGCTTAATTTTAACTATTCAAATTTATGAAAAAAAAATTAATTGAATCCTGCTTTTTAAGTGAAAGCAACGGAAATGTACTGAAGAAGATGAAATTATTTATCGCATCCTTTTTTATTGGACTTATAACAGTTACTGCGAGTACGTATTCTCAGCAGATCAAGTTTAACTTTTCATTAAATGGTGTAACTGTTAAGGAAGTATTTAAGCAGATCGAAGAAAACAGTGAATTTATCCTGTTTTACAACGAAGACTATGTCAATGTAGACCGTAAAGTAAGCCTGAATGCTAAAGAGAGCAATGTTGAGGCTATCCTGGACAAGGTTTTTAAGGGCACAGGCAATACTTACAAAATTTATAACCGCCAAATTGTAATCCTGCCCGAAGGCAAAAAAGAGATACCTTCGGTAATAAAGTCATGGCAGAAACAGCAGGAGAAGCAAATTAGCGGGAAGATTATAAATAAAGATGGGGTTCCGTTGCCAGGGGCTACCATTGTGATAAAAGGTACTACCAAAGGTACTACTTCCGACACAAACGGGAGTTTTAGCCTTGAGGTTCCTGATGACAATACTGTATTGGTAGTCAGGTTTATAGGTTATTTGCAAAAAGAGGTAAAGTTGCATGGGCAAACCGAAATAGATATTGTCCTCCAGGAAGACCTTGCAGATATTGGAGAGGTAGTTGTTACAGCATTGGGTATTAAAAAAGATGCCAAATCCCTGGCATATTCAACCACCCAACTGGGGGGAGATGAATTTACCGAATCAAGGGAAGTGAATCTGGGGAATGCACTAACAGGTAAAGTTGCAGGGGTTAATGTAACGAATGCAGCTACAGGTGTTGCCGGGTCTTCCCGCGTAATTATCCGTGGTAATACATCGTTGACAGGAGAAAACCAGCCGCTTTATGTTATTGACGGGATCCCGATTGATAACTCAAACCTTGGCGCGCCAGGGACAACCGGAGGCAGAGACTGGGGAGACGGGCTTTCAAGTATCAACCCCGATGATATTGAATCGTTAACCGTACTTAAAGGTAGTAATGCCGCTGCACTATATGGTTCAAGGGCTTCTAACGGTGTTATTCTAATAACCACAAAACAGGGAGGTGAAACTAAAGGGCTTGGCATTGAGTTCAATTCTAATATGGTTTTTGATGAGGTACAGGATTATTTTGATGTACAAAAAGAATATGGGCACGGGAAGAAAAACCTTAAACCATTGACCCAGACTGAAGCTTTGCGTGGTGGCGTTAAAAATTGGGGAGGAAGGCTGGACGGAACCCCGGTAATGCAATTTGACGGTGTAAAAAGGCCTTATGTCTACACAGGGAGTAAAATAGACCAGTTCCTTCAGGTTGGCCATACCTTCTCAAATAGTTTGGCTTTTTCAGGAGGAGATGCAATGAAGAACTTTAGGATATCTGCTTCTGACATGGAGAATAAAGCAACAATCCCCAATAGTGGGATGAGCCGTAAAACATTTGCAATAAGTGCCAATAGTAAAATTAGTGACAAATTCTCTGTTTCTGCAAAAATTCAATACAGCAACGAGGTTGTGAAAAACAGGCCAAGGGTAGGATCCCCGGTAAATAATGTTAACTGGACTCTGGGCTATATGCCGGTATCGATAAACCTGGAAGACCTTAAAGGGCCAACCGATAAACTGGGAGCCAATGCTGATGGCACAGAGTTGAAATATTCGTCAAATGCTTATGTGCAGAACCCATACTGGACTGCTTATCAGGTAGAAACGAGAGACCAGAGGGATAGGATTATTGCCTCCGGGGTACTACGTTATAACTTTACAGACTGGCTATACCTGCAAGGGCGGATTGGTACCGACTGGTTTGCTTCAAGAAGGAGGGATGTGACTCCTTATGGTGGGTCGGCAGACCCATTGGGGTTTATGAGCGAACTTGAAATCAGGCAAAGAGAAACCAATGCTGAATATATACTTGGAGGAGATAAAACATTTGGCGATTTTGGAATAAACGCCATATTTGGTGGGAACTGGATGAGGAAGTCGTTTGAAATGTTGGGGACACGGGGAGAGAACTTTATAATACCGTTTTTCCATTCTTTGAATAACCTTGAAACCCAAATACCTGTTTTTAGCCAAAACGAGATAGGGATCAATTCTTTGTTTGGTTCTGCCGGGTTATCATATAAAAGTATTTTATTCCTGACCTTTACCGGAAGGAACGACTGGTTCTCGACCCTGGCCAAGGGGAATAATAGTGTATTTTATCCGAGTGTAGGGTTAAGTGCCGTTTTATCAGATGCTTTTGAAATGCCCGATTGGCTCAGTTTTGCTAAGGTCAGGGGCTCTTATGCCCAGGTTGGGGGTGGTGCTAATACCCCTTATGGGACAAATTTAACTTATAGCCTGGTTGGAGACGGGCATTTAGGCGTAGGCCGGGGGTTTATTGCTTCACGGAATAATATCCCAAACCCGAAACTGAAGCCATATTTAGTTACCGAATATGAAGCAGGGTTCGACATCAGGCTGTTTGACAATAGGTTCGGGGTAGACTTTACTTATTATAATAAAAGGACAACAAATGATATCCTGGATGCTATGGTCTCTAAAGCTACAGGCTTTAGTACGGCAAAAGTGAATGTAGGCGAAATGTTAAATAGCGGGATTGAGATATTACTAACCGGGACTCCTATAAAAGGTGACTTCAGGTGGGATGTAAGCCTGAACTTTGCAAATAATACAAACAAAGTGCTGAAGTTGACTGAAGGCATTGATGTTTTGACAACAGCCAGGGCAAGGTCGAAAAGAGCCTGGATCGAAAATCGTATCGGGCAGTCATTCAGCTCTATTGCAGGATACAGGCAAAAAGTGATAAACGGGCAGAAAGTATATAGCGACAACGGGATGCCTGTAAGGGACAACGAGATCGTTTTATTAGGGAAAGGTGTAGCCCCGATCTCCGGTGGCTTAAACAATAATTTCCGGTATAAAAATTTTAATCTTAGTTTCTTGTTAGACTTTAGGGCAGGCGGAAGTATCTATTCAGAGTCGAATGCCAGGTTGTTAACCGCAGGGCTTCATAAAAAAACTATTCAGCAGCCCAGGGAGGAAGGACTCACCCTTAACGGTGTAAATGAAGCCGGCGAAGCTAAAACATTTACTGTTGCACCTGAGAAATTAGTCGATTATTACTGGCGTTATTCCACATTTATTACAGAAAATATAATTTACAATAGTGACTTTATTAAATTACGGGAATTAGTTTTTGGCTACACCTTACCAAGAAGGTTGTTGCAAAAAACACCCTTTTCTTCTGTAAACCTTTCGCTTGTCGGACGTAACTTATTGTTAATTTATAGTGATGTTGAAAACGTTGACCCTGAATCGGCTATTAATAGTTCGAACGACCAGGGTTTTGAAATTGCAGCCGTCCCACCTGTGAGAAGTTTTGGTTTCAATTTAAAGGTAAAATTCTAAATATATGTTGATTATGAAATATCTAAATAAAATAACAATCTTTTTTCTTTCTACAATATTTGTAATCTCATCCTGTAATACAGATGAGTTGACTGACCTGAATATTAATCCGAATGCAGTTAACGAGATTGATATGCACCTTTTGCTTACCCAGGTCCAACTGCTAAACAATAGCCCTGGTTATTCATTTGAAAAAACCTGGTGGTATTTGCCCGGGTATATGCAATACATGGCCGCTACTTATGGGGTGTTGGATTTTGGTGATAAATACCTGAATTCAAGGCCTGAAGATTTAGCCGGTTTCTATGAAAACAGCTATCAGAATGCAGTTCTTAATGTTAATGAGATAATAGAACATACCAAAGACGACCCCGCCCAGAAAGGGTTGTATGCGGTTGCACGTATTATGAAGGTTCTTGTGATGCACAGGCTTACCGACTTTTACGGCGATATTCCTTATTCCGAAGCAGCAAAAGGATTTTCAGAAGGGATACTCCAGCCTAAGTTCGACCCGCAGGAAGGAATCTACCAGGATATGTTAAAAGAATTGGAAGAATCGGTTTCGATAATTAAATCCGGGGCTTCGTTAACAAAACCCGAGCAGGATATATTCTACAAGGGAGATATGGTAAAATGGTCCAGGTTTGCTAATTCACTGATGTTAAGGTTGGGGATGAGAATGTCAAAAGTGTCTCCTGATGGTGCTAAACAATGGGTGGCAAAAGCAATCTCCGGAGGAGTGATGGGAAGTAATGATGATAATACGGTTTTATTGCATGCAAACGGGCCGTCAGACATAAACTGGAATCCATTGTCGTTCTTAAACACGGACCCGGAAGTTGTAGGGTCAAAAATGTCGAAGACATTTATTGATTGGATGAAAAACAATAATGACCCACGCCTGATGATCTTTACCATGGGGATTGGGCCTAAAGGAGGCCCCTTTGATACAGACCCTGCACATCAAAAAGGACTGCCCAATGGTTATGATGAAATAACTATCAGGCAGTACGAAGGATTGCCCGAAACACAAGATGTTGACCTCGACCTTACCTATTCGGCAATCAATGTACTATTGGTATCACGCACATCGCCATCAATATACATGACTCATGCCGAGGTTGAATTTTTGCTTGCAGAAGCATCTCAGCTGGGCTGGATTTCTGACGATGCTGCGGCTCATTACAATGCCGGGGTAACTTCAGCATTGAAACAGTACGCCATCTATGACTCATCATTTGAAGTTTCCGATGCAGAAGTACAACAATACCTGGAAGCACATCCATATAATCAGGAGAACGGGTTAGAAATGATTGGCGAGCAATATTGGGCCGTTAATTTCACTAATCCTGCAGAGGCATGGGCAAACTGGAGAAGGACAGGATTCCCGGTATTAAAACAGATACAATACAAACTTGGCTCTCATGATGACAAAATCCCCAGGAGGTTCCAGTACCCGTTAGACGAACCTTCTGTTAATACTAAGAATTACAATGAAGTAGTAGCAAGGCAAGGGCCTGATACTTGGCAGACAAGAATTTGGTGGGATAAATAATAGGTTTCTGAAATAAAACTGTTTCTGATTTTGAGACTGTTTAAAGTTATATTCAGGGATAAAGACGAAATGGTTTTATGATTTCTTGAAATTTGGTCAGGCAATAATTATTGCCTGATCAAACTTTTTAAAAGGTAATGCCCGGGCATAAACTTTTGTTCAGAATGAATATTTACAGTTTAACTTTAACCAATTATAATAAGCACAAAAACAGAAGGACAACAAAATGAATCAGATCAAAAAAATACTAATCCTTATTTTTGGCATAAACTTATTCCTGCATCCATTGCAAGGGCAGCCTGCCGGTAAGCTGCCGGCACCATTTTTAATAGTCCCGCAACCACAGGGCGTAGAATTGCTAGGTGGCACAGGGCTTAACAGCCTGGCGAGCCTGGAAATCTCAGAGGGGGTAAAACGCCCGGTAATGGGGCATTTGCTTTCCCAACTGGTTGAAGCCGCCGGCGTAGGCGGAGGAGTGCTGACACTAAAGCTCGACAGTTCGGCATTGGTACCTGCTTCCCCCGAAGGGTATGTTTTAACCATTTCAAACGGGCAGGCAGGAATAGTTGCCCGCGGGCAGCAAGGGATATTTTATGGTTGCCAGACATTGGAGCAACTCATGGAAGATGCCCGTGACTTTAATAAGCCAATACCTGCCTGTAAAATAACCGATTTCCCGGCTTTGGGGTACCGTGCTGTGCATTTCGATGTAAAACACCACCTCGACCACATGAATTATTATTATGAGAGCATCGATAGGCTTGCGCGTTATAAAATCAATGCAGTGATATTTGAGTTCGAAGATAAATTGCGTTACCGGCGGCAGCCACTGGTAGGGGCTCCCCAGGCAATTAGCATCGATGAAATGGCAGCCCTTACAAATTACGCACGTGAAAGGCACATCGAAATATCCCCACTGGTACAAGGCCTGGGGCATGCAACGTTCATCCTGAAACACAAACATTACGAGCACCTGCGGGAATTGAAGAATAACCGCTGGGCATTTTGCCCTAAAGACGAAGGGACATACGAAGTTTTATTTGACCTTTACCGCGATGCTATAGAAGCAACACCCGGAGCAAAATACCTGCATATAGGCGGCGATGAGGTTGGCAACATTGGACTGTGCGAACGTTGTAACCCAACAGGTAGCGAAGAGGGGAAGCTGGGGTTGAATTTATATTGGCTGAAAAGAGTTTGCGACTTTGCCAATGCCAATGGGCGGACTCCTATCTTTTGGGATGATATGCCCCTGAAAGAAGCAGGGCTGTACAAAAGTACCTCTAGAAGCAGTATTGGCTTTGACGAAGCCAAAAAAATATGGGAATCGGGCAGCCCGAAGTTGGAAGAGGTAATTTCCGATTTCCCTAAGAACTGTGTTTATATGCGGTGGAATTACTCCAAAGCCCGCCAGCCAGGGAATATCTTTGCCCTCGATTGGTATCAGAAACATGGCTTGCAGGCAATGATTTCGACTGCTGCCGTTTCTGGCCCTGCAGCTTTATTCCCTTTTGACGACAGAGGTGGGGATATGGCTTCCCACGGAGTGCCGGCAATTCAAAGTTTTATACAATTAGCAGCAGAAAAAGGGATTGGCGGTATGCTTTGCTCTGCCTGGGACGACCGCTCTGCACACATGGAAACACACTGGCGCGGGCTTATCGCTTCTGCCGAATATAGCTGGTCGCCCAATGGGCGCACCCTCGATGAATACGATGTAGCCTATTTACAACGGGAATATGGCACTGCTGTTTCAAACTACGCAGATATTTACGGTATGCTAAGGGAAGCTGCCGTTTTTTGGGGAGAGGCGTTTAACAGGCAAGGCAGCCGCATGGATGTAGATAACGCTTTGTTTAACCTGCCCGGGCTTGCCCATTGGATGCCCCCAAGAGATGAAGCAGCCCCAATAAGAACCGATTTCACCGGAATCCTTATTGAATTGCCTGATTTGGGCAATCCGGGGAGCTGGAGCAAAAAATACGGGGAGCGTTTAGCAGAGGCAGAATCAATACTTAAGAAATACCAATATACTTCGCACATACTCGACTCGCTTTATAAAACATCAAAAAAGAACCGCTACCATTGGGAGTTATTCTCAGTAATTAATAATTTCCAGGTGACTGCCCCGCGTTTGCTGCTTGCCTTAAAGCAATGCGATACTGCTGATAAGGGACTGCAACTGGAAGGTGCAGAAAAAGTAAAACAAGCCGTAAACGGGTTTAACGAAGCCTGGCAGCAACTAAAAACTACTTACGGGAAAACACGGTTTATTTCTTACCCTGCAAACTATGTCCCCGACCGGTATTACCATTTTGCAAGCCAACGCGAAGACCTGTCGTGGATGGTACAGGTAGAAGAGTTGTACCATCAAATGGTTGATAATTGGATAGTAAAGAATAATTTAAACTAAAATAAATTATGCTGCGGTTAGTTTTTGCATTCTTCTGTATTTGTGCTATTACCCTACTTGAGATTATCCGAAGCAAACGGCCAACGACTCCCGTTGTTTTTGTGGAAAAAATGACCCCTGAAAAAGCAATCTTAGACGAGGTAGCCAGGAATAATTCCTATGGTAGGAATAAAGCCCTCAGGGTAGAGTTTGAAAAAATGCTTCAGGAAGGTTTTACCAACATATATTATATAAGCAACCAGGGGGGGATTGGGCTCCGATGGAGAAGCAACTGTTGACGGTTCGCATTATACCGACTTAGGTTTTATGAGGTTTGCAGATTTTCTTATCTCAAAGTTTAAACAATTTAATTTGTGATTTGGCGAAAAACAAAACAAAATAAATAAGGTGATACATGAAAACAGATAATACAAGTACAACAATACAATCGGTTGCATTAATAATACTACGGCTGTTAATAGGATGGCATATATTGTTCGAAGGAGTCTCGAAATTGTTGAGTCCGGGTTGGTCATCAGCAGAGTTCTTAAAAGAGTCAAAATGGATACTTGAAGGCTTTTCACGGTGGGTTCTCTCAAACCAGGGCATACTAAATGCAATTGACTTCCTGAATACATGGGGGTTGATAGCAATTGGGGTTGGGTTGGTCTTAGGATTGTTTACCCGTACTGCCGCCATTTCGGGGGCATTGCTCCTTTTTATTTATTACCTGAGTAACCCGCCCCTGGTAGGTTTGGAATACTCAATCCCAACCGAGGGGAATTACCTGGTTGTCAGCAAAACATTGATTGAGTCGGCAGCTTTGCTGGTAATAGCAGTTTTCCCAACCAGCCGTGGTTTTGGGTTAGATATATTTGTATCACGAATTTTTAGTGCACTCAAAAAGGAGGAAAAATAAAATGGCAGGAAAAAAAAATAAACCGGTACCGGGGAATGAAGCAAATAGCCATTCCGAAGAAAAACAGGGGTTAACGCGCAGAGGAGTATTGAAATCCCTGGCAGGGATACCTGTCCTGGGGGTATTTGCTTACGAGCTTTTAGAGAAACAGTCGTACAGCCTTCAGAAGAAACAAAATATTTTGAATGAGTTGGGGCTTGATGATATAAAACGCCCTGGCATAATAAAAAATGCAGCCGGCAAAAAAGGCAGTTTACTCAGGGTAGGGATTGTTGGTTTTGGCAGCAGGGCGAACGCTTTATCCAGAGGCATGGGTTTTATGCACCCTAAGGATATAAAATTCAGTAAAAAAAGGGGGACATTAGATAACTGGCTCGCACAGGAGAATTTAAATATTGCAGTAACAGGTATTTGCGATGTGTTCGACCTACATGCACAAAAGGGCTTGGAAACGGTGCGGGGAGGCCTTTACCCGGGAGGAGGGCCTGATACTACCCTCGGGGTTAAGCGGTTCAGGCATTACCACGAAATGCTGGAAAGTAAAGATATTGACGCTGTTGTGATAGCTACCCCTGAGCACCACCATGCACAAATGACTATTGACGCAGTGCATGCCGGGAAGCATGTGTACTGCGAAAAAAGTTTTACCCGTACAGAGGAGGAGCTATATGCTGCTTATGATACTGTGAAAAATAGTAAAATAGTATTCCAACTGGGGCATCAGATTACAAAAAATGTTGTTTTTAAACATGCACGGAAGATTATTCAAAAGGATATTCTCGGGAAAATAACGTTGATTGAAGCCACAACCAACCGGAATACCGCCCATGGGGCATGGATCAGGCATCTTGATAAACAGGGTAACCCCAAGCCCGGAGACAAAAAATCAATTGACTGGGCTCAATGGCTGGGCTCAAGGCCTTATGCCCCTTTTAGCATCGACCGTTACTACAATTGGACAAAATGGTTTGATTACAGTACAGGTTTACTGGGGCAATTATTCACACACGAGTTTGACGCGGTTAACCAGCTTTTGCATATAGGGATACCGGAATCAGTTGTTTCATCGGGAGGTATATATTATTGGAAAGACAACCGCGAAATCCCTGATGTTTTACAGTCGGTTTTCGAGTACCCGGGAAGGGAACTAACTCTGGTATACAGTGCCAACTTAGCTAACAGCCGCCAGCGTGGCCGTGTTTTCATGGGCCACGATGCTTCAATGGAGCTTGGAGGGTCATTGTCGGTGACTGCCGATATCAACTCAACCCGCTACAAAGACAAAATAGCTAAGGGGATTATCGACCCGGCGTACCCTATGTTCTCATATAACCCTTTATCGGGGGGGATTGATGCAGTTTCTTCAGCTACCGAAAAATATTATGCATCAAGGGGCCTGACCGATACGTTTATAAATGGGAGGCGTGTTGACGTTACCCACCTGCATATCAAAGATTGGGTTGATTGTATCCGTAACGGGGGTACACCTGGCGCTAACATTGATTTAGCCTTTGAAGAAGGGGTTACCGTATTAATGGCACATAAATCATACATCGAAAAAAGAAGGGTTGGATGGGACCCTGTAAAAAGGAAGATAGTATGATGAATTCAGAATAAGTTCCGCATGGGAAGACAAAACAAGCAGGGTAATTCTGCATTGAATGAATTTATGCCAATGGTCAGAGACGGCTAATCTGAGATTTACCTGGGAATTTCTGGGGCCTTTCCTTCCCAGGCTATTCCATAAATCCAATATTGCTCCACCATAAATTTGAATTGATCCGGGGAAACCTGTATTAGTCAAGGTCGTATCTGGCCAAATAGAAAATAAAAGAAGAGGCGATGTAAAGAGCAATAATAATAGGGATAGCATATACTTTTAGTAATAAAAGCAGCACGGTGCCGGCTATTAGAAAGAGGTATCGGTACCAATTCCCTTTTATTGAATAGTTACTGAATTTAAGTGAAAACATCGGGATACCGGAGATCAATAAAAATGAGGTTATAAAAGTTATAATCAACAAATTTTTAGTGGTGAATACCAGTCTTATTAAATCAATGTGTTCGCGGTATTCAAGCATCAACCCAAAAGAGGCCCACAAGATTGCATTGGCGGGGGTAGGCAGGCCCGTAAAAGTTTTTACCTGGGTTGTGTCGATATTGAATCTTGCCAAACGCAATGCCGAAAATATTGGTATTAATGCAGCTGCCGACAGCACCAGCCATTGGCCCCAGCTTGCAGTAATTTCGTGGATAGGCCTGTTTATGCCGAATAATGCGTATTCGAGCAGGGTAAAAAGGATAGCTCCCGGGGCAATGCCAAATGAAATAACATCGGCCAGTGAATCCAGTTCTTTACCCATTTGCGAATAAGCTTTTAGCAAACGGGCAGAAAAACCATCAAGAAAATCAAAAACTGCAGCAACACAGATAAAAAGCCCTGCCCACCCCAACTGCCCGTCAATGGCAAATATGGTTGCCAGCATCCCGGAAAAGATATTCAGGGAAGTGATAAAATTGGGTATCCAACTGATGATATTTTTATTGGCAGCCATAATTAATTGAGTGTAGCAATTACGGTTTCCCCGCCTATAGTTTTTTGGTGTATCTTTACTTTTACGACAGCCTCTTTGGGTAAGAACAAGTCGACACGTGAGCCAAACCTGATAAACCCAAGTTGCTGCTTTTGTGTAACTGCATCGCCTTCATTGGCGTAGGTTATTACCCTTCGGGCCAGTAACCCGGCAATTTGCCTTACCAGTACCTCTGCACCGTCTTTCATCCTGATTACGGTGGTACAGCGTTCGTTCTCTTCGGAAGATTTTGCTACAAATGCCGGCAAGAACCGCCCATTCCTATGTGTACGGTAAACAACCTCCCCTTCAACAGGGACACGGTTGATGTGGGCATTAAATATCGACATGAAAACAGAAACCTGAATCCTCTCTTCCTTAAAGTATTCACGTTCAAAGGCAGGTTCTATTGTAACCACCTCCCCATCGGCAACCGAAAGAATATTATTTATACTGCATGAAACATCAATTTCCGGGTCCCTGAAGAACCAGACGACTGCCCCGGCCAGGAATAGTAATCCGGCCAGCAGGAAATAAACAATCAGATATTGTTTTAAAAGGAGGTATAATAATATTGCTATTCCTGTGATAATTAATACTGCTACAGGTATTACCTTTTTGCCTTCTTGATGTATTTTCATTCGTTAATTCTCGTAAAGTCAGTTTTAATGATTAAAAATTAGAAGCCAGGCAATAATAAAGGGTATAGCCATTAATAAACTGTCGAACCGGTCCAGAATACCACCATGGCCCGGCAAGAGTGCTCCTGAGTCTTTAATATTCAGACTTCTTTTCATAAGTGATTCAACAAGGTCGCCAAAAGTGCCAAATATAACAATAATCAGTGCGATTCCCACCCAGCTTAGTAACCCCGGCGATTGAAATATTACAGAATCCAGGATTCCTGCGACTATGGCAAAAATGCCTCCGCCTATTACACCTTCCCACGATTTTTTTGGCGAGATACGCTCGAACAGCCGGTGTTTGCCAAGCCACATACCAAACAGGTAGGCAATGGTGTCATACGTCCAAAGGATAAAGAATATACCTAAAAGCAACCCCGGGGAGAATTCACTGTTGCCCGGTGCCCCCGGGAAGATAAGGAAGTTTAGGAGGCTAAACGGCAAAGCAATATAGATAATCCCCATTATTGTTATTGCAATATTGGCTATCGAATTTCCCTTCCCCCGGTACAATTCTGCAATAAAAACTAAAAATAATGTCGGGAATATTAGAAACAGCAGGTTTACCGGGGCCAACCCGTTTACATAACTAAAGAGTGTTGCAAAAAGTACCAGCCCGGTAATATGCCCGGTAATTTTTTGAGGCTGTATGCCTTCTCCCTGTGTTATTGAATAAAATTCTTTTAACATCAAAAACTGCATTCCCGCAAAAATGATGGCAAAGGCAATGGGATGGAGAATAATCCCTGCAACAATAACTATTACAAAAGCTACGCCCGTTAAAGATCTTCTTACTAAATCAGTCAATTTCTTAATTCTTTAAGTAAATCTATGGCTTTTGCTTCATCGTGTTCTTCAATATATACCCTGTATTCGCCGAAGGTTGCGTAACTTGAATCATGTTGGTTTAAAATTACCGCCTTGATCCCGTTTTCTTCCAATATGCTTTTTGCAATTGACGCCTGGTGGCTCTCAGCAGTCATAAATACTTCTTTCCATCCTTTTTCCATGGCGACAAAAGTACGGAATTATTTTTATTTAGAAAGAAGCCTGTTGAAATGGCTATATATTATTCTGTATGAATACGATCAGAGACCTGGGGCCGTGTGCTCCCAGCACCAGTCTTTTCTCAATATCGGCAGTGCGGCTGGGGCCGGATATTACAGAAATCATTGAAGGAAGTTTATCTTTATACTTGCCGGTTAATTTCCCATACCCGTTTTCAAGGTAGTCAACCAATTGACTTCCTTTAGCAATGACAATATGAACCGGGGGGAAAACGAACATTTCGCGGCCGGAGCCTTGTGCCGAACTGACCATTACCGAACCCAGGTGTGCCACAAGGTATTCGCAGCTTGTAATGCCGGCTTCAATATCATCGGGTAATTTTAAACAATTGCCGGCAGGCACCTGATACTCCACAAGCCTCTCCTGAAGCGGCTTTTCCCTGCAACAAACCTGTTTCCACCCATTTTCGTAAATTAATTTCTTTAATGCTGCAAATAGTTGTTGCTCGTCATCGCAAATATGGGCTTCGCCTTTTAAGAGTTCCAGGTTTTGTTTAAATATTTCGGCGAGGGTTCCGTTTAAAGGATGGTATACAGGCTGTTTAAAATCAGGGGGGCAGGGCTGTGTCTTGCCCAGGGTTGCTTTTTTCAACTTATCAAGAATTTCCTGCCGTGCCGAAGTCATCCTATGCTGATTTTACGTCCTTGCCGGAGTCGTTGCCTTTATTCTTTTTTGCTTTTATCTCCAGCTCTTCTTTTGTGCCGTTGCCATTTTCTTCAGATGCATCCAATTCCTTTTTTTTCTCGTCCCAGGGCCGCGGCCCAAATATTTCTTCCAGGTTTTCACTAAAGATAACCTCTTTACGTAATAAAAGCTTTGCTAATTTTTTGTGCCCCTCAGCATTTCCTTTTAATATTTTTAAAGCTCTTTTGTATTGTGTATTAATCAGGAGGTTTGCCTCTTCGTCAATCAATTCAGCCGTTTTTTCACTGTAAGGTTTAGTGAAATTGTAATCGCTTTGCCCTGTTGAATCGTAATAACTTACATTCCCAACTTTTTCGCTCATCCCCAGGATACTGACCATGGCATAAGCTTGTTTGGTGATCTTTTCCAGGTCGTTTTGTGCCCCCGATGAAATTCTTCCAAAAGTTAATTCCTCGGCAGCCCGCCCGCCTAAAGCCGAACACATTTCATCAAGCAACTGTTCTTTTGTTGTAATTGACCTTTCTTCGGGTAAGTACCATGCAGCCCCCAAAGCCTTTCCACGCGGAACAATGGTAACCTTAATCAATGGATGGGCATATTCGAGTAGCCAGCTAATTGTGGCATGGCCAGCTTCGTGGTAAGCAATGGTCTTTTTCTCTTCCTTTGATATTATTTTATTTTTCTTTTCGAGCCCACCAATAATCCGGTCAACAGCGTCCAGGAAGTCTTGTTTACCTACCGATTCCTTGTTTTTCCTGGCGGCAATTAAAGCAGCTTCGTTGCATACATTGGCAATGTCGGCTCCTGAAAAACCGGGAGTCTGTTTCGCCAGGAAGTCAACGTTCATATCTTTATCAATCTTTATAGGCTTAAGATGTACCTGGAATATCTCTTTCCGCTCGTTAAGGTCTGGCAGCTCCACATGTATCTGCCTGTCGAACCTGCCTGCACGCATCAGGGCACGGTCTAAAATATCAGGGCGGTTTGTAGCCGCTAAAATAATAACACCGCTGTTTGTGTCGAAACCATCCATTTCGGTTAGCAGTTGGTTGAGGGTATTTTCCCGCTCATCGTTTGACCCAATATTCGGATTCTTCCCCCTGGCGCGCCCAATTGCGTCAATTTCATCGATAAACACGATGCATGGAGCCTTTTCTTTAGCCTGTTTAAACAGGTCGCGGACACGCGATGCCCCCACGCCTACAAACATCTCCACAAAATCAGATCCTGACATGGAAAAAAACGGGACATTTGCTTCTCCGGCAACTGCCTTGGCAAGCAATGTTTTCCCTGTTCCCGGAGGGCCTACCAACAATGCACCTTTAGGGATCTTCCCTCCCAGTTTTGTGTACTTATCAGGGCTTCTCAAAAATTCTACAATCTCTTCAACCTCTTGTTTTGCTTCGGCTAAGCCGGCAACATCATTAAAGTTAGTCGATACTTTCGAATCTTTGTCGAATATTTTAGCCTGCGATTTGCCAACATTGAATATCCCGGCTGCGCCACCACCGCCTGCACCTTTGCTCATACGGCGGAAAATCCACCACCACAATAAAATAATTAAAACGAAAGGGCCGATCGTCCAAAGTATCTCTCCTGCCCAGTTCCGTTCTTTCTTGTATTCAGGGAGTATCTCTTGCGTAGAACCCTTTTGAGCGTCAGCCAGGTTCCTTTCAAATGTTTCTACCGAGCCAATGGTGAAATAGAAATGAGGCCCTTCCGGGGAAGGCTTTGTGAAGCGCCCACTAAAGTCCGGTTTGTATTTATCGAGCCTGTCGCTTTTCAGGTAAATCTCCGCCCTTTCATCATTAATTACCACAATCTTTTTGATATCGTGGTTAGCAAGCATTGTGGTTTTTACTTTGCTCCAGTTCGTTTCAACCGGGCCATAACTGGTGCTGAAGAAAAAATTCGCAATGATGAATACAACAGCTATTAATCCATAAAACCAATAAGGGTTAAATTTGGGCTTTTTATTACTGCCGTCCCCCCCCATTCCTCCAAAAGGAGATTTGAAATTTGGCTTGTTATCCTTATTGTCTTTTTTATCTGTTTCTGCCATAGTTTAAAAATTAACTTTTACCCTGAATTTTGGTAATTCTTGCATCTGCCCACAACCCTTCCAGATTGTAAAAACTGCGCGTTTCTTCCTGAAAAATATGTACCATTATATCGCCATAGTCCAATAAAATCCATATAGCATTCTTATAGCCATCTTTGTGCCAGGCCGATTCGCCGGCCAGCTCCTCCATTGTTTCTTCTACCGACTGTGCTATAGAGCTTACCTGTGTGTTTGATGTGCCATGGCATATAATAAAATAATTACATTCTGAATGATCTATTGTTGTAAGGTCTATTTGTAAAATATCTTTCCCCTTTAATCTGTCAATACCCTCAATTATTGTATTAATTCTGTTTTCAATAGATTCCTGCTTTTTACCCATATATTTATTTTAAAAATACAAAGATAATGTTTTTGACGTACTTCATTGGTTTATAGTGTTTTTGATTTTATCATTACCCCCATTTTTTTATTCCTGTTAATATCCAAGACATTGTAATACAGTTATAAACTGTATTTTTATAAAATAGTTTAGCAATTTATTACTTAAAAAACTTATGATAGGTAACAATATTATCCATCTAAATGAGGTTGATTCTACCAACAATTATGCCAGAGGCGTATTAAAAGGCAAAGTTGAAGAGGGCTCTGTCGTTTTGGCATATTCCCAGAACCAGGGGCGCGGCCATTTACAAAGTATATGGGAGAGTGAGCCGGGTATGAACCTCACCTTCAGCATTATACTGTATCCTGAGTTTTTAGATCCTGCCAGGCAATTTGCCTTGTCGCAGATGGCCTCGTTAGGCATCCACGATTTTATAATGGGAAAGGCCGGTTCTGCATCAATAAAGTGGCCTAACGACATATATGCAGGCAACAAAAAGATCGGGGGGATACTAATTGAAAGTTCGATTTTAGGAAGCCGGTTTTCAAATTCAGTTGTTGGAATAGGGTTGAATATTAACCAATCCGAATTTAGCGAGTGGATACCAAACCCGGTTTCGTTAAAGTTGATAACGGGAGTTGATTTTAATCTGGAAGAGTGCCTTGCGGTGCTCTGTTCAACTATCTCGGAATGGTATGAGAAACTAAAAAACGGGCATTATGCCGAATTGAACGGCAGGTATACCTCAAATCTATACCGCCGGGGGTTATGGGCCGATTACAAAAGCGGAGGGCAAATATTTAAAGGGAGAATTACCGGGATCGATGAAATAGGCAGGTTGTTAATTGAAAAGGAAACAGGAGTGATTTCCACTTTTAATTTTAAAGAAGTGGAATATGTGCCGTTCGGCTGAACCCTGACTCCCCTTTACCTGTGGCTTGGCTCTTTAACCTGAATAATTCATGGATTATTCAGGTTAAAGGCACTTCTAATATGGCAGCCCTGCCAGCGTATCAGCCAGTTGGTTAATCCCTGCATCCAGTTTCTTCCCTGCAACCATTTTTATCATCATGCTCATGTCGGCATGGAGGGTAAGCCTTATTTTCGACTGGTATTCGCCGTATGGCAGCAATTGAATCCAAAAAGTAAACGACAGGGGTAGTTTGCCTGCACTTTCTATTTTGATGGTTTTAAACGGCTCACGGTTTACAATCTTAACCTCGGCCATTCCAAATCCGGAAATCTTAAAGCGGCAGGAGTCATGGTCAGACTCAAAGTCGGAGATACTTACCTGTGGGATTTGTTCTGATACTTTTTGCAACATGCCTTCGTTGAGGAATTTAGAAAGGTTCTCAAAGTCCGATAGGTAACTAAACACTTTCTCCGGGTCTTTATAAATATATTTAATGTCGCTAACGTATTTACTTATAGCCATAATGAGTTCGTATGCTTATAAAAGATGCCCCAACCCAAAATAAGCAGGGGCCATTGTATATTTCTTATTGAAAACAATTATTTACCCCAATGGGCGGGATCCTCCCTCCAGCTATTAAGGTTTTTCACTTCGCTCTCAGTAATTTCACCGTCCTTTAATGCTAGGTCGATTAAATTCTGGTAACGGCTTAATGCTGTTAATTCAATGCCTGCATTTTTAAAGTTCTCTTTTGCAAGAGGGAAATTATAGGTAAAAATGGCAACCATCCCCAAAACATCTCCTCCAAAATTATCAACTGCTTCGGCTGCTTTGAGGCTGCTGGTGCCCGTTGAAACGAGGTCTTCGATAATTACAACTTTTTGCCCCGGTTTTAAATCGCCTTCGACAAGGTTTTCCAATCCATGCCCTTTGGGTTTCGACCTGACATAGATGAACGGCAACCCAAGCTTTTCGGCAACCAATACCCCATGGGCAATCGCACCTGTGGCAACACCTGCAATTACTTCGGCCCCGGGGTACTTCTCTTTAATAATTCTTACAAACTGGGTACATATAAAAGTCCTTATCTCGGGGTAAGATAATATTTTACGGTTATCGCAATAGATCGGGGCTTTCCATCCCGAGGCCCATGTAAATGGGCTTGACGGTTGAATTTTTATTGTGTTAATTTGTAATAGCCTTCGGGCTACTTCAATTTGCATGGATTCCATAATTGTTATTTGTTATTCTGAATTCAAAGAACAAATGTATAAAGTTTTTTTTAAAGATAAGGTGCTTATTGTCGCCCACGAAAAGGAAATTTTGGCGAAAGGCTCTGATAAACAGTTGGTTAAAATAAATGAGGATGGAGAGATTATTCGTTCAGTTAATCATTTCTTAAAAAGCGGGCAAAAAGAGGTAGTGCTTGTTACAGGGGATATTAAGGGGACATGGGCCGGTTTCAAACAAAATTTTAAGGTAATTAAGGCAGCAGGTGGTTTTGTATTGAATAAAGGCAGGTTTTTATTTATTTACAGGTGGGGGAAATGGGATTTGCCCAAGGGTAAAATTGACAAAGGTGAATCGCCGGAAGAGGCTGCGGTTCGTGAGGTTGAAGAAGAATGTGGGGTATCGGATCTCCGGATCACCCGGGAACTACCCTCAACATGGCACATTTACCAGTCGCCGTACCCTGGGTCGAAGGGCGAGTGGGTACTAAAAAAAACGGTATGGTTTGAAATGGCTTACAACGGAGGTGAAAGGTTAACACCTCAAACCGAAGAAGGCATTGTTGAGGCACGGTGGTTAAACCCCGGGGATATTGCAGAGGTACTTGGGAATACATACCCGAACCTGGAATCAATCATTCGGCTTTATTGCTGACCTCTTTCGTTGTTTGAAGAACTCATTTTTCAGGAATGCCCCAAACTGGTGCTCAAATCCATCAAGAGGGGATTTTGCAGGAGCCAGGATAACCTCATGGTTCCTGCCTAAAAGGAAGCAGGTAGGGAACGATTTCACCCTGTACTCATTTGCATACCTTTTAGTCGTGTCGGAAACAATCTCCCCCGGGATCTTATTTTCCAAAAGGAACCTGGTTACACGATCGGTATATTCATTGGATAATACAATAAACAGCTGAAGCTGCCCTTTATATTTTTTATCAAGCACCGTCAGGTATTTTAGCTGTTCCCTGTCCACCTTTATTTCCAGGTCGGCAAATACGAGGTACTTATATTTTGCTGATTCATTGGAGCATTTTTGGATACCTCCCATATTCTTCAGGCAAATAACCGGTGCTAAGGTACCGGGCATCAGGTGTAAAAGTTTTTGTTTAACCATCCCTGCAAAAAGCCTGATTCCCTTATTGGGGTTTCCTGTGTAATGCTGCGAGGTTACTATGTTAAGGATGGGGGTGGTTGGGAACTTCCCGGAGAAAAAGGCATCGTGCAATAATTTTAATACAATAAAATCGGTAAGTAACGTGCCTGTCTGGTATTTTTCATGGAAATATTTTATGATGAACGGCAGGTTGCCATTCGAAACAGCTTTTTGTAGTTCCCGCCCGTTAATCGAATTTGTTTCAAATACCAATTTATTCGAATATACGCGGTCTGTTAAATCAATAAAAGAAGGGATGGAAAATGTGGATGTTTGTATATCAACCCCACTAAGTATCTTTTCCTGGTTTACCCTGCCTGCTTCATACTCCAGGATGAGCAATTTAAACTTCATCTGATCCTTAAAAAAGGGGTTCTCATATCTGCCAAATTCTTCTTTTAGTGTATCTTCTACCAATTCGAGAATTGTTTTTGATTGCCTGAAATAGAGCTGGTTGAAATATTTATCAGTTAGCTGGTTAAAGCGGAGTTCAAATCCCGAGGCCAATTTATTCAGTTCATTTTCATCAGGTGAATCAACTTTTATCCACACCTCCAGAGGTTTGAAATAGGGGTTCTTCTCTTCAACGAAAGTTTTTGCACGGTACGCCGGAAGCTGAATATGTAACTCCCCCTCCGGTTCAAGAATCAGCATCCCCCTGTAAACATCAAAATTGCTGAAACAAAAAGTGTTTTTATCAATGTTTATATTGGTTGAGAAATAGCCTTTAGAATCAATTCTTATGCTGAAAACTTTCTTTTCGGTTTTTGTAATTGGGTCAACGTAGGTATTGAAGGTGAGTATCTTGCCTGCATAATCCGGCTCAAAACCTTTAATTTCTGTAGCCTGGGTTGAATAAAAAGGGATTATTAAGAATAGCAGGGTAATTAACTTTTGAGTCATAATTAAATTTCGTTTTTATTGTGGCTCCTCTTCATTCAACTACCTCATTATTCCAACCTGAATTCATCCATATTTAGCCCTTTGGGGAGAAACCTGCTGGCATCGCCTCCATGTAAAATAATATCCCTGATAATAGAAGAATTAACCGGCGTATGTTCCGGCATGGTCAACAGGAACACTGTTTCTATATCGGGGTACATTTGCTTGTTCACCTGGGCAATAGCCCGTTCGTATTCAAAATCGGATGATGTCCTCAGCCCCCTGAGGATATATTTGGCATTTACATGCTTACAAAAGTCAACGGTTAGCCCTTCGTGGGTTTGCACGCTTATTTTTTCATTGTCCGAAAATACCTGGTTGATCCATTTCACCCTTTTACTGAGAGGGAAAAATGATTTTTTATTTGAGTTATAACCGATCATAATAACAATCTTATCGAACATTGGCATTGCCCTGCATACAACAGATTCATGCCCTATTGTAAAGGGGTCGAAAGATCCGGGGAATATTGCAACTCTTTCCATGGTTAAATGAGTTTACTGGTAACCTTAATACTATAAAAACGTAAAGTTGGGCTTTTTTAGTTTATAACCTTCACTTTATTGGCATTTACAAACAAAATATTTCCTATGTCGCTGTACCCTTCTACAAATTCATTTATATTTTTCAACATTTCTACATTGAATCCAATGATTGTGAGGTCGGCATCAGCAGAGTACTTTGTAATAACCTCTTTTTTGTTTCCCTGTTCGAAAGGCATCATCAAAATATTTGACGGGCTTATCGGCAACCTCCCGGTTTTGATCAACTCCATCAACTGATTCCTTTTTTCTTCCATTAATTTCTCAGGGTAGAGGGCAAATATTTTGATTAACCCTTTTTTCCAGTCGGGATGGCCAAGGATAATATAGCCAAGTAATATCATAAGGTTGGCATTTCGGTAATCGTCAGGTTTAATCCATATATGTAATTCTTTTTTGTATCCAAAACTTTTGTACGATGTGTTGAGGATGCAAATATCAAACCCTGCAGAGTCTACAATTTCATAATTTGCTACAATCTCTTTCAGGTTACTGGGGTCGGTGCGCGAATATTCGAACAAAATAAGGTTGTTCCCTTTCCCCGAAATACCTGAAAGCTGTACCACCTGGGCAATTGCCGATGTGTACGAGGGGGAGATTATGGTGTCGAGGTAAACCTTGTTTTTACTTCCATGTGCCAGGTGTATCAGGCGTTCCAATACCTCTTTCGATTGCGCCGTTGTCTCCTGGTTCAGGTAACCCTTTATAAAGTGGATGTATGTGCCAAACCCATATTTGTAAGACAACCACCGCATAATATCGAAAGCCGACCTGCGCTTAAAAGTATCGTACGAAATACACACGCCGAACGGACGCCAGCTAACGTCTTTTTCACTCTGGTCTGCCCGTTGGAGGATTATTTGCAACTGCCTGTTTAGCTGAAATATAACCCCACGCAATAATTTATTGACCCCCTGTTTCTCTTTTTGTGTATTGCTGATCGTATAATAAATCATGGCCATGATAAGCAATGAAAATGCCGCATAAGGGGCATTCATCTTAAACATCAGCCAAAAAGAAAAAAGCGTGCCTATTAGCGAAATGTACCATTTTGAACGAAATGTTGGCCGGTAAGCCGGGTCGGCGGCAAAATGCTCAAGTAATGAGATCAGGCAAATAGCGGCATAGGTTACCATAAAGAACATGGAAATTATCTGAGCCACAAAATTCACATCGCCAATAAAAACAAAAAAGAAGGCGATCACAATAGTAATAAGAGAACTGTTAACGGGCTCATTATCTCCTTTTACACCTTTTGCAAACCATGCATTTACTGTTTTCTGGGGGAGTATCTCGTCAAATCCGATGGCCTGCAATGTGCGGGGGGCAACCATAATAGACCCCAGTGCCGAGCTTAACGAAGCTGCTGCCAACCCAATCGGGATTATTGGCCCCCACAGTGCAATCCTGCTCATAATCAGCTGGTCGCCAACCAAATCTTCGGGTGTTGCCGAAACAGCAAATTTATAGGCAATGGCAACATAAACAATCATTCCGACAACAGTGGCCCACAGCGTACCCCTGGGTATTGATCTTTTCGGGTCTTTCAGGTCTCCTGATAATCCCAGCCCGGCAGCTAAACCTGTGAAGGCAGGGAAAATAATTGCAAATACAAAAAAGAAATCTTTATGCCCCGTTATGTGTGCATGGAAGTTAATCTCGTGTGGTTTAATGGGTGAATCGCCAAGGAAGAACATTGCCAGCGATATAAGTAATACAGCTACAACTATATATAGTGCTTTTATCCCCACTTTTGCACCTTTAAACAGGATAACGGCTGCAAGGATTGCCATGGTTGGAATAGTGATTATCCTGCGGTCGGGTATATTAAAGTTGTATGCTTCCCTAAGCCAGTTGACAAGCGGCTCAAAAGCTTCGCCGAACGCTATTACATAAAAAGCCACACTGATAGCCTGTGATAAGTAAAGGGCGATTCCGATAGCGCCTCCGACATTTAACCCGAACGACCGTGAAATGATGTAATAAGCACCACCGCCCTGTACCCGCTGGTTGGTTGCAATTTCGGCCACTGCAAAAGCCGTAGGTATCGTAACCACATGCCCCAAAATAATGATCCCGATTACACCAAAAAAACCAACCTGCCCAACTGCCCAGCCGAAACGCAAAAACAGTATTGCCCCCAATATTGTCGATAGGGCTGTTAAAAAAACCGGCATTGTGCCAAAACGGGCATTTGTATTCACCAGCGACTTTGCCATTCTTAATCTTTTTCCCCAAAGTTAAAGGTTCAATCTTTAAAAAAAAATAATTGCTAATTTGTTTAATTATGGTTAATATCACTATTTTTTTGGAATTTGTGTTGAAAATAAGATATTACATACAAATGTTAAATATATGAAACGGATTTTGGTAACCGGGGGAGCAGGTTTTATTGGCTCTCATTTGTGTGAGAGGCTTCTGAATGAAGGGAATGAAGTGATTTGCCTGGATAATTTCTTCACAGGCTCAAAACAAAAAGTCCTCAAATTAATGAATAACCCTTTTTTTGAGATGGTAAGGCACGATGTAACCATGCCTTATTATATTGAGGCAGATGAAATTTATAACCTGGCATGCCCTGCCTCACCGGTACATTATCAGCACAACCCCATTAAAACGATTAAAACTTCTGTAATGGGGGCGATTAACGTACTTGGGATTGCCAAAAGGACCAGGGCTAAGATACTCCAGGCCTCTACCAGCGAGGTATATGGCGACCCTCACATCCACCCGCAAGAAGAAAATTATTGGGGGAATGTGAACCCCATTGGCGACAGGTCGTGCTACGATGAAGGCAAGCGGTGTGCCGAATCACTATTTGTGAATTACAACCACCAGAATAATGTGAAGGTGAAGATTATCAGGATATTTAATACATACGGGACACGCATGGAATTAAATGACGGAAGGGTCGTCTCTAATTTTATTGTGCAAGCTTTGAAAGGTGAAAATATCACTATTTACGGAGACGGGCATCAAACCCGGAGCTTTCAGTATGTTGACGACCTGATTGAAGGGATGGTACGGATGATGGATACAGGCGATGATTTTATCGGCCCGGTAAACCTTGGCAACCCGGATGAGTTTTCCATGCTTGAGCTGGCAACCAGGGTCATTGAGCTGACAGGAAGCAGGTCGGAGGTCGTTTTCCTGCCGCTTCCAAAAGACGACCCGGCACGAAGGAAACCGGATATTTCCCTGGCAAAAGAGAAACTAGGTGGCTGGATGCCAAAAATTAAACTTGAGGACGGGCTGAAAAAAACCATTGAGTACTTTGATAAGGTATTGTCAGGGAAAGGAGGAATAGGATGATGGAATGATAAATTTATTTTTTTGCACTTTGCTATATTTCCCATTGTTTCAATATTTCAACAACCCTTAACAACAAACAAACCAAATATGGAAAATAAAATACTCTCGGTAATCATCCCGGTTTACAACGAAGAAAAAACAATTGCCAGGATACTTGATAAAGTAATTGAAGTTGAACTGGCCGGCGGATTCAAAAAAGAATTAATCATTGTGAACGATTGCAGCGAGGACCGCTCGGTGGAAATAATTAACGAATATATAGCCGGCCACCCTGAAGCCGACATAAAGTTTTTCCATCAGCATGAAAATATGGGGAAAGGGGCAGCTTTGCATCGGGGGATAAAAGAAGCCAGGGGAGGATACCTGGTTATCCAGGATGCCGACCTTGAATATGACCCCCGTGAATACAACGCTTTACTAAAGCCTGTTGCCGAGGGTTTTGCCGATGTGGTTTACGGCTCACGTTTCATGGGTGGCAACCCGCACCGTATCCTGTTTTTCTGGCATTCTATCGGGAATAAATTGCTTACAACAATATCAAACATATTCACCAACCTGAACCTGACCGACATGGAAACCTGCTATAAACTTTTCAGGTCGGAGGTCATCAAAAACCTCGATTTAAAAGAAAAGAGGTTTGGCTTCGAACCGGAAGTGACGGCAAAAATATCAAGAGTCCCGGGGGTAAGGATTTATGAAATCGGGATTTCTTATTACGGGCGGACTTATGAAGAGGGGAAGAAAATAGGCTGGCGGGATGGATTCTGGGCCTTGTGGTGTGTGTTGAAGTATAATCTGGTAAAATAAAACAGCCCCTTATCCGTATTTGATCAAAACATCATTATCTATAGTATTCTAAATCTAATAAGTAGTTACAAATGAATATTAAAGATTCAGGCATAAAACAGAAACAACAATTAACCTGGTTTATTATCATTTTCTGTATACTTGGGGTTTTTGCAAACTATGTATATCGTAAAGCAAATAATGTTACAGCGGAAAAAACTCTCATGCGTACTGACTCTGAAGGGTATTACCAGTATTTGCCGCATCTTTTTATCATGGATTGGGGCAGGATGGATAAAATGCACTGGGCAAAACAATATGGAGATGGGAAAACCTTAAATGTTTATACAAGCGGCGTTGCAATTATGCAGGCACCCTTCTTCTTAACAGCCCATGTCCTCAGCCACTTCTTTGAGCTTGAAACAACCGGATATACCTCTGTTTATTTTTTATTTGTTTTTTTTGCCTCACTTTTTTATGTCCTTCTTGGCTTACTTTTTATATACAAGTTCTTAAGGCGTTTCTTTACCCACCAGACTGCTTTTTGGTCAATGGTTTTAATTTTTTATGCAACCAACCTTTTTTATTATACGGTTATTGCTCCGGGGATGTCACATGCTTACTCCTTTAGCCTGATCGCCATATTTATCTATTTTGTCCCGGTATTTTACGAAAAACCCACCGTGAGAAACTTATTGTATCTGGCTATCCCTCTGGCTCTGGCAACATTAATCAGGCCTACCAATTTAGTAATTTCCTTTTTCCTTTTTCTTTATGGGGTATTTAGTTATAACGATTTTAAGAACCGTTTTAAATTTTGGGTAGAACGTTGGTTTTTCCTGGTTGTCATGTTAGTAATCGGTATCCTCATGTTTATCCCTCAAATGTTGTATTGGCATACTGTTACAGGGAAATTCCTTTTTTATTCTTATCTGGATGAGGGATTCACGAACATTTTATCGCCTAAGTTATATACGGTTTTATTTGGACCAAGGAATGGTTGGTTTTTATATACGCCACTTATGATTTTTTCGGCAGTCAGTTTAATTCACCTGGCCTATAAACGGAAACTTAGTTCATGGGCCATTTTACTAATTATGATATTAATAATCTATATCAACAGCAGTTGGTGGCGTCCCACTTTTAGCGGGGCGGCAGGATACCGGGCTCTTATCGGATACCTGCCGTTTATGGCAATTCCTTTTGCCTGGTTTTTCGAAAAAATCTATACCCGGAAAGGGAAGCCTATTCGGGTGGCTTTAACGTTTATCCTTGTGCTTTTTGTGATATACAATATATTATTTGCCTATAAGTATAATTCCGGTGTTTGGTGGAATGAAGAATGGCAATGGAGTAACTTCCTGCGCCTGGTTAAATTTTAGTTGCGATACGGGAAATTGTTAAACAGCTCAAGGGTATCGGAGATTTTCACAATAACATCTGAGTCGACCGGCTTTACTAAAATGTCATCAATAGAAATATAGTCCCCTTTTACCCATAGTTGAAGCTTAAATCCCGGTTTTAACCCGATGGTTTCTGAAACCCTGATCCAGTGGTTGTAAATATTATGTACTTCCCTCGTATTAAGCCTTATTTCTTTTATTGTTTCCCCTTCTGTATCTGATATTTTTATGGTTGCCTTAGGCATATCATACTTGCGGCTATCGACATACATCCAGAATGAAATCTCATACATCCCTGGCTGCCAGGAGGTATCTAATACCTCGTTTAATAATTCTGCCTCCCCCCTTCTTTTGTAAAAAGCCCCCTTGCCGTTAAATTTTATCATGGAATAATTCTTTTCAAAATCAATGTATATTATTGATTTGGTATCAGAATCGGTTAAAATATTCCCTGTACCCCGCAGATTTGCTTTTTTGTTTTCTACATCTTCCCGCCAGCTTTTATAACTGTCATGAAAAACACTCAATGGTAATGTAGAAAGTGTAATATATTTATCTTCCCAAAAAACCTTCCCCTTCGATTGTAACCAGGCTTCCTGTTTGCTCATTCTTTCTTTTGTGCAAACCAAAAGCAAAGGTTTCTTATTCATATCCTTAAGCCTTGTTTTTTGGATACACGAATCGGCAAGCATTTGAATACTACTTAGGGCTTGAGTAAAAGACAAACGGGGGGAAAAGCTTTGGACAATTGGGATTCCTGTATGATATGAACATTTCATTGCTTCTGCAAAGGCATTCATCCCTTTCTCAAATAATAATTTATCGCCACAGGTATTGGCAAATGGAAGGAATAATATCGCCTGGTAATCGCTTGGGTTTACCCCTGCTTCCCTGAATCGCGAAAGGTATTCTTCGTCTGTCGACTCTAACTTATCATTTTTATTAAACAATCCGGTTGTACTGCGTTTTATGTTTGTGCCTGCATCAATCGACCAGTAACCGATAACAATAATTAAAACCAAAGCACCCAACAGCGGCATGCCTTTTATTTTAAGCAACCGGTAAAGCCTGTAGTAAAAATATGCGGCATAAACTGTAAATACATAGTAGAATATCCAGGAAAATCGTCCAAGAGCCCTGAACTGTTTAACAGGAGGAAGTATGTCAAGCAAAAATCCAAAACCGTATTTAAAAGGAATGCACATCGAAAAAAGTAAAACAAGGATAGCTGCATAGAAGTAAACATGAATCTTCTTTTCGGGCAGGAAGATTTTCCAGCTAACCTTTTTTTTGTTAAACAAGTTATAAAACCCGGTTATAAAAATTGAAACAGCCAATAAAGTTGCCGGTAAACCAACGTATGCCCTGCCCTCCCATTGAAAATCCAAATTAACATAATTCCCTATTAATGATTTTAACGGAGAAATAAATGGCAGGAAGATACTAAGGAAATTGGCATGGTACACATAAAACCCATAAGGATTGTCAGGCCGGTCGGAAACCCAGTCGGTGGCGGAAACCAGTCCTTTTACAATTATTACAGGCAACAATGCGATAATCAATAAAACCAGTCCGGTTCTCCAGTACGCTTTAAGATTTTTCCGGTTCCCCCATAAATCAATAAACAAGACAGCAAGCAGGAATATAGTGAAAAATGCCGCATAATAGGCACTGGTGAATCCACCGACCAAGCCTGCCACAACTAAAAGCGACCCCCACAATATTTGCTTTTTGCCCTCGCGCCAGCGGATAAGCAGGTACCAGTACATGGGGAGGAAAAAGGCATAAACCATTTCAAAATGGCCATGTATCCGGTCGAACTGAGGTGTCAGGAATAAAAGAATCACCGCAAAAACAGCTGCATACCAGCGGGGCAGCGAATATTTACGGAGTATTAAAAACAAAAATGGAATAGCTAAAATTAGTGAAATTATCATGGAAAGGTTCAGTATAGCAACTCCATGATTTGATATTGTATAAATATGTTTATCAACAAATTTTAGAACCTGGATATAAAGGGGGTGTGAATTAATGTATTGTAAGTGCTCGCCATAAGGGTAGTTAATCCCATCGTGTTTTATTCCTTCATCGTATTTTAAATAGTATGAGAAATTGAAATAACTTTTTTGGGCATCACCCGATTTCGAGTATAAAAATGCATTCGGATGCTGAAGTACCGGTTTAAAAATGAAAAAAAGTACAATAATTGAAAAAACCATTGTAATTGACAGGGCGATTATATTTTTTTTCATCGTTAATTGACGTTAAATTATTAAATTGTTTTTTGTGTAAATTCTATGGTTAAATTATCAATATAAACCGGGTGTTTTGATGAATTATAAAAATATATCCGAATCCGGTCCGCTTTTGAAATATATTCCGGCAGATAAATTTGATATCTAAAATTCTCCCACGAATACAATGCATACTTTCGTGAACCAATCGATTTGTATAAATAAAGAATTGTAACAACTGCAAATATAAACACCAGTAATGGAAGAAGCCGGTCGGCACTATATCTGATTTGAAGGCTTAAATAAACTGCTAAAACTAAAGGGATAAAATATGGGATGATCTGAATATGCCTGGGCATACTTTTCATTTCATAATCATTTTTAATGATTTATAAATATTGATGTTGCTTGCAGGTTTTCAATTTAACTTTAAACAACTTCATTTACATCACTCTTTCAACCCCTTTGCAAATTTCAAATTTAGTTAAGTTTTTCAACCTTCCATATTCTCCATAACTATTAATTTCCACTAAAATATTGTTTAATACCTGTAATATTCAGGTTTGTATGGGCCCTCTTTAGGAATGCCTAAATAATCGGCCTGCTCCTGGCTTAGTTCGGTAAGTTTTACTCCCAATTGAGCCAGGTGTAACCGGGCAACTTCTTCGTCCAGGCTTTTAGGCAGCCGGTAAACGTCAACTTCGTAATCGTTCTGCCAAAGGTCAATTTGTGCCAGTGTCTGGTTGGTGAATGAGTTGCTCATTACGAATGATGGATGCCCTGTAGCGCAACCCAGGTTAACCAAACGCCCTTCGGCAAGTAATAATATACTATGCCCGTCAGGAAAGGTGTATTTATCTACCTGCGGTTTAATATTCAGTTTTTTGACCCCCTCCCATTTCTCAAGTTGGGCAACCTGTATCTCATTATCAAAATGCCCAATGTTGCACACAATGGCCTGGTCTTTCATTTCAGCCATATGCCGGGCAGTAATTACGTCTTTATTCCCGGTAGTTGTCACAAAAATATTCCCTTCGTCAAGGGCATCTTCCATGGTTTTTACCTCAAAGCCTTCCATGGCCGCCTGCAATGCGCATATTGGGTCAATTTCTGTAATAATTACCCTTGCACCATACCCTTTCATAGATTTTGCACAGCCTTTACCCACATCGCCATACCCGGCAACTACTACCACTTTCCCGGCAATCATTATATCGGTAGCACGTTTTATCCCGTCAGCCAGCGACTCGCGGCAGCCATACAGGTTGTCAAATTTCGACTTGGTTACCGAATCGTTCACATTGATTGCGGGGAATAAAAGGACTCCGGCCTCCTTCATCTGGTACAGCCTGTGGACTCCTGTAGTGGTCTCCTCCGAAACCCCTTTGATCCCTGCCGCAACTTTATGCCAATGTTGTGGGTCAAGCGGCACTGACTTCTTCAATAATTTATTTAATTCGGCTTCGTCTTCTCCGCCGGCAGGTTTATCCAGAACCGATATGTCTTTTTCAGCAGCAACCCCCTGGTGGATCATTAATGTTGCATCGCCTCCGTCATCAACAATCAGGTCCGGGCCCAGCCCGTTTCCAAAATCCAGAGCCTGGACGGTACACCACCAATACTCTTTAAGTGTCTCGCCTTTCCATGCAAAAACAGGGATGCCTGCTTTTGCTATGGCTGCTGCCGCATGGTCCTGAGTCGAAAAAATATTACAACTTGCCCAGCGTACCTCAGCTCCCAAAGCGGTCAGCGTTTCGATCAAAACCGCCGTTTGAACCGTCATGTGGAGGCTTCCCATGATCCTGGCTCCCTGCAATGGCTTCGACTCACTGTATCGTTCCCTGATAGCCATTAAACCGGGCATCTCTTTTTCTGCTAAATCAATTTCTTTACGCCCAAATCCGGCTAACGATATATCGGCTACCTTAAAGGCTGTTTTATTTTTTACTGCTGCTACCATATTTTAAAAGTTTTTTGCAAAGGTATAACTTTTAATTTCCCATATCCGACATGAATTTTATCCGCATGAGGCGCATATCTTCTTCGGAATATTCATCTTCCCCCAACTCTGCCAATGCCGTTTCAATTAAATCATCTTCGGCTTCCCTGAAATATTCAAAAATATCCTCCTGGGGCTCTTTGTCCAACACCATATCGATATAATAATCAATATTTAGGCGGGTTCCCGAATTCACGATAGCCTCCACTTCTGTTAAAATGTCTTTGACCTCGAGGCCTTTTGCAGCAGCAATGTCTTCAAAGGGTATTTTGCGGTCGATACTTTGAATGATAAATACTTTTAGTTTTGATTTATTAGCCACCGAACGCACAACCATGTCCAGTGGATGCTCAATTTCGTTTTCTTCGACATATTGCCTGATAAGCTGAATAAACTCTTTGCCGTACCTCCTGGCTTTCCCCTGCCCAACCCCATGCATCTTTTGTAATTCTTCCATGGTCGTTGGGTACTGAATAGACATGTCGGCCAGTGAAGGGTCCTGGAAAATAACAAATGGCGGGAGGTTGAGCTTTTGAGCTGTCCTTTTCCTGAGGTCTTTTAACATGGCAAACAGAGTAGGGTCGCCACTTGTTGCACCGGCCGGGGCACCGTAAGCCTCAGGTGAATCACCTTCTTCCTTGTACTCATGGTTCCTCACCAACATAAAAGTAGTGGGGCTCTCTAAAAAGGCATGCCCTTTTTTAGTAATTTTCAGCAACCCGTAATTTTCAATATCCTTATTGATAAATCCTGCAATCATTGCCTGCCTGAAAATAGCATTCCAGAAATGCTCATCATTCCCCTGCCCGGCACCAAATGAATCAAGCGTATACTGCCTGAATGATTTTATTGCAGCCGTTTTTTTCCCTACTAAAATGTTGGTAATATGTTCAGCTTTATATTTTTCTTTTACCTCGGCAATTGCTTTCAGTCCGATAACCAGTTCTTTTGATGCATCAATTTGCTCTTTAGGGTTCAGGCAGTTATCGCAATTCCCACAATTATCCTGTTCATACTTTTCGCCAAAATAGTGCAATAGAATAATACGCCTGCAAATTGCAGATTCGGCATACGAAACGGTATCTAAAAGCAACTGGCTGCCAATTTCCTGCTCGGCTACCGGTTTCCCGTGCATAAATTTTTCCAGTTTCTGAATATCTTTATAGCTGTAAAAGGTTATACATTTCCCTTCGCCGCCATCGCGCCCTGCCCTTCCGGTCTCCTGATAATAGCCCTCAAGGCTTTTAGGGATGTCATAATGGATTACAAAACGCACATCGGGCTTGTCGATACCCATACCAAATGCTATAGTGGCAATAATGACATCAACTTCCTCCATTAAAAATTTATCCTGGTTGGACGAACGGGTAGCTGCATCCATCCCCGCATGGTAAGCCAAAGCCTTTATCCCGTTCACCAGTAAAGTTTCGGTAAGTTCTTCAACTTTTTTGCGGCTCAGGCAGTAAATAATCCCGGATTTCCCATGGTTCTGATGGATAAATTTTATAATCTGGGCCTCAGGTTTTATTTTTGGGCGGACTTCATAATATAAATTTGCCCTGTTGAATGAGGCTTTAAAAATATTCGCATCAAGAATACCGAGGTTTTTTTGAATGTCGTGCTGAACCTTTGCTGTTGCCGTGGCTGTCAAGGCGATCACCGGAGAAGGCCCTATTTCGTTTACAATTGGCCTGATACGCCTGTACTCCGGCCTGAAGTCGTGGCCCCACTCCGAAATACAGTGTGCTTCATCAATTGCATAAAATGATATTTTTACCTGTTTTAAAAACTCAATATTATCTTCTTTAGTAAGCGATTCGGGAGCGACATACAATAATTTGGTCTTCCCTGCAATCACATCTTCTTTTACCTCTTGTATGGCTGCTTTTGTTAGTGAAGAGTTCAGGAAGTGTGCAATGTTATCTGCTGCCCCAAAACCTCTTATCGAGTCAACCTGATTCTTCATTAATGCAATCAATGGTGAGATTATTATGGCAGTGCCCTCCATTAATAATGCCGGCAACTGGTAAATTAATGACTTCCCTCCACCGGTAGGCATAAGCACAAAAGTATTATTACCTTCCAGAACGCTCTTTATTGCCTCTTCCTGCTCCCCTTTAAATCTGTCGAATCCAAAATATTCATGCAGGTGTTCTGTTAACGAAACTTCTTTATACATAACTGTAATACCCCTAATTTCCTTAAAATTAATTCTAATTTATTAAAAGTATGTAAAATGACAAAAGCTATTCGAAAAAATATTCTAATTCATAGATTGAAATTACAATAAAAAAAAAAGTATACAAACATGAAATGTTTTGAAGTGATTATATTTGTAGAGTTTTTATGAGTAATATTTATACAGTATATGAATGAGCGAGGACATTAACAGAGAAGAAAAAACCATTAAGAAGAGAAACCCCAACCAGAGGGAAATGTCTTTTTTAGAACACCTTGAAGAATTGCGTTGGCACATTATTCGTTCGGCAATAGTGATTGTAGTATTTGCAATAGTAGCCTTTATAATGAAAGATTTCATTTTTAATGTTGTGCTGCTTAACCCAAAAACTCCTGATTTCTGGACAAACAGGATGTTTGCAAAACTGGGTGACCTAATAGGGTCTGAATCGATTAAGATAAACCAGCACGACCTGGAACTAATAAGTATCAAGATGGCAGGGCAGTTTTCGGCTCACATCTGGACTTCGATTGTTGCCGGGATGATTGTTGCTTCTCCGGTAGTATTTTACGAGTTCTGGAAATTTATAAGCCCGGCACTTTACGATAAAGAAAAAAAAGCCGCTTCAGGGGCAGTTTTTTACACTACTTCCCTTTTTATTATCGGAATCCTTTTCGGCTATTTTTTAATTGTGCCGTTAAGCGTACATTTTCTGGGGTCGTATAATGTAAGCAGCGAGGTAGGTAATAAAATCAACCTCACTTCGTATATCGGGACAGTAACCACCATTAGCCTGGCTTCAGGTATAGTATTCCTGTTGCCTGTATTCGTTTACTTTCTAAGTAAAGTAGGGTTGCTTACACCTGAATCGATGAAGAAGTACCGTAAACATGCTTACGTAGTTTTGTTGTTGCTGTCGGCCATTATTACGCCCCCCGATATCTTCAGCCAGATATTAGTATGCCTCCCTTTGGTATTCCTTTATGAGATTGGTATTATTATCTCCCGCAGGGTTGTAAAAAAACTGGACAAACAATTAGATGAAATATAATATAGCATGATTTTACGTGCCGAGAAGATTGTAAAGAAATACCGTAAACGGACTGTGGTAAAAGATGTAAGCTTCCATGTTGAGCAGGGCGAAATAGTTGGGTTGCTGGGGCCTAACGGGGCAGGGAAAACCACATCTTTTTATATAATCGTTGGTTTGATAAAACCTTTTTCAGGGAAGGTGTTCATCAATGATGAGGACATTACAAAACTACCTGTGTACAAACGTGCAAAAAAAGGGATCGGCTACCTGGCGCAGGAGTCTTCGGTGTTTCGCAAGTTAAGTATCGAAGACAACCTGAAGGCGGTATTGGAAATGACCGATTATACAAAAGAATACCAAAAAGAGAAAGAGGAATCGTTGCTGGAAGAATTTGGGCTTCAACATATACGGAAAAGCAAAGGGTATCAACTTTCGGGTGGCGAACGGCGGAGGACAGAGATTGCCCGGGCATTGGCCATCGACCCAAAATTTATCCTGTTGGACGAACCTTTTGCAGGGGTTGACCCAATTGCCGTGGAAGACATCCAGCAAATTGTACTTAAATTAAAAGACAAAAATATTGGAGTTTTGATTACCGACCACAATGTCCATGAAACTTTGTCGATTACCGACCGTTCTTACCTTTTGTTTGAAGGCTCAATAATGAAAGCCGGGACAGCCGAAGATTTAGCAAATGACGAGGAAGTGAGGAGGGTTTACCTGGGGCAGAATTTTGAACTGCGGGAATCGCTGCGATAATCAAAAAAAAATTTCCGCACGTATAAAAAAATTATTAGCTTTGCGCCGCAAATTGCGGACGTGGCGGAATTGGTAGACGCGCTAGACTTAGGATCTAGTGCCATACGGCGTGGGGGTTCGAGTCCCTTCGTCCGCACTAATAAAAAATATGGGAGAGGAGCCTGTCCCAGAGTACAGGGCTTTAGGAGTTGACCGGTAAAATTACCCCTCCGCCCGGGCCTGTTTGTACTCATAAAAAAAAACTAACCGCCTGTTTTTCCTGAGAAGTGAAAGCATTGGCGGTTTTATTTAAACAGTCTCTTAATTATTCGCGAATATATAAGTAGCAAATCATGAATATCACAAAAGAAAATATTGACGAAACAAATGCCGTCATAAAAATTGCAATAGAAAAGGCTGATTATGAGGGGTCGGTAAATGACGTATTAAAAGATTACCGCCAGAAAGCATCAATCCCGGGGTTCAGGCCGGGGAAAGTGCCAATGGGGCTAATCCAAAAACGCTTTGGCAAAGCCATCCTGGCCGAAGAAATAAATAAGGTGCTTTCGAAAAACCTCTCAAAATTCATTATTGAAGAGAAACTGCCTATTTTAGGAGAACCTCTTCCAAATGAGGGGCAACAAAAAACAATCGACTGGGAAAAAGATGAAGAATTCGAATTTGTTTTTGATGTGGCGATAGCTCCTGAAATAAAGGTGACTCTTGATAAACGCAGCAAATATAAATACTACGTCATTAAAGTTGACGATAAAATGATCGACCGCCAGATTGAAGATATTACTGCAAGTTTTGGCAGTAACAAGCCCATTGATGAGGTGGTTGAAAAAGCAACGGTAAAAGGCGACTTTGCCCAACTTGACGATGAAGGCAATGTGCTGGAAGGGGGCATCAGCCCTTCGGGGGTTTCAATAGCCGTTGATATTATAAAAGACGAAGGCATAAAAAAAGAATTCATCGGCAGGAAAAAAGGGGGCACATTGGTTTTCGACCCGGTAAAAGCCTTTGACAACCGGCACGAGGTTGGGCACATGCTGAATATCAGCCACGAAGAAGCTGAAGCCCTTGATGCGAGGTTTAATTATACGATTACCGAAATACTACAATTTGAAAAAGCCGAGGTAAACGAAGAGCTGTTTAAAAAAGTTTACGGTGAAGATTCGGGAATTACAACCATTGAAGCATTCCGTGAAAAGATAAAAACTGAAATGGCTACCAACCTCGCCTATTCTTCCGACCATAAATTTACCCTGGATACAAGGGACATCCTCCTGGAAAAAACAAACATTGAACTACCTGAAGCATTCCTGAAGAGGTGGCTTAAAGTAACCAATAAAGAACTGGCCGAAGAGCAAATAGAAAATGATTTCAGCAACTTTGCAAAGGACCTCAGGTGGCAATTAATCAAAGACTTCCTTGCTAAGGAGAATGAGATTTCGGTTACCGAAGATGAAGCATTGGAGCTGGCACGCCAAATTGCTTTTGCTCAGTTCAACCAATACGGAATGTACAATATTACACCGGAGCAGTTGGATTCTTTTGCAAAAATGATGCTTGACAAAGAAGAGGAAAAGGAAAAAATTTACAAGAAGCTATACGAAGACAAAATAATTAAAACAGTAAAAGAAAAGGTTAATATTGAAGAAGTTGAGGTAACACAGGAAGAGTTTACCGAAATGATGAAATAAAATACTTTTCTTGCTGAATGACATACCAATAACATTTTTTATAACTTTGTACATCTGCGAATTGTTGGGAGCTTATATTGTTGCTGCCATATTTGGTTCGTAAGGTTCTGTTTAAACAAGGAGGATAAAACATTATGCCAGAACACAATGAATTTATAAAATATGCGACCAGGCATGCCGGGATAAGCAGCCTGGCCATGCACCAGTATACTTCGGTATACGGGAATTATATTTCGCCGACCATTATTGAGGAACGGCAGCTGAACGTTGCATCAATGGATGTCTTTTCACGCTTAATGATGGACAGGATTATATTTTTAGGCATCCCGATTGACGATACTGTTGCAAATATTATCCAGGCACAGCTTTTATTCCTTGAATCGACTGACTCGGGCAAAGACATCCAGATATATTTCAATACTCCCGGAGGCTCGGTACATGCCGGGTTTGGAATATACGACACCATGCAGTATATAAGTGCCGATGTTGCCACAATCTGTACAGGGATGGCAGCTTCCATGGGGGCTGTTTTGTTAACTGCGGGGGAAAAAGGTAAACGCTCGGCATTGCAGCACTCCAGGATAATGATCCACCAGCCAATGGGTGGTGCCCAGGGGCAGGCTTCTGATATCGAAATTACTGCCAGGGAGATAATGAAAGTTAAAAAAGAACTCTATACTATCATAGCCGAGCATTCCGGGAGATCATTTGAGCAGGTCGAAAAAGATGCCGACCGCGATTACTGGATGACTTCCGAGGAAGCTGTTGCATACGGTATGATCGATGAAATATTAGTTCGGAAATAAGTTGTTTAATCTTAAACAACTTCATAAAAAAAACTTGAAATGAGCGAAAAGGAGGATATAGATAAGTGTTCATTTTGCGGCAGGGAAAAAAAAGAAGTTGAACTGCTGATTGCCGGTATTGACGGCCATATATGCGACCGTTGTGCCGACCAGGCCCATTCTATTATCCAGGAAGAAATAAAAAAGGAAAACACTTTCGACCTTGATGGCGTGAAGCTGCTGAAGCCCAAGGAGATCAAAGAGTTCCTCGACCAATATGTTATCGGGCAGGACCAGGCGAAGAAAGTCCTTTCAGTGGCCGTTTACAACCACTATAAAAGACTCACCCAGCGGGTTGACGATGATGAAACGGAAATTGAAAAATCAAATATTATCCTTGTTGGAGAAACCGGAACCGGTAAAACACTTTTAGCCCGTACAATTGCGCGGATGCTGCATGTGCCTTTTACCATTGTTGATGCTACTATACTAACCGAAGCCGGTTATGTGGGCGAAGATATTGAAAGTTTGCTGACCCGGTTGTTACAATCGGCCGATTACAACGTTGAAGCAGCAGAACGAGGCATTGTATTTATCGATGAAATTGATAAAATCGCCCGTAAAGGCGATAACCCGTCTATCACCCGGGATGTGTCAGGCGAAGGTGTCCAGCAGGGCTTGCTGAAATTGCTGGAAGGTTCGGTAGTAAATGTCCCGCCACAAGGAGGGCGTAAACATCCCGAACAAAAACTCATACCTATAAATACAAAAAATATCCTGTTTATCTGTGGAGGCGCATTCGATGGAATAGAGCGGAAAATTGCCCAACGCCTTAACACAAAAGTTGTGGGTTACAGTGCATCAAAAAACAGCACCCGGATAGATAAGCAAAATTTCCTGCAATACATTTCGCCTCTTGACCTTAAATCGTTTGGGCTAATACCCGAAATTATCGGGCGTTTGCCTGTTTTGACACATTTAGACCCGTTAAACAAGGAAGTTTTGAGGAGTATCCTGACAGAACCTAAGAATTCTGTTATCAAACAGTATATTAAACTTTTCAAACTGGATGGCATTGAACTCGAGTTTGAAGAAGAAGTACTTCAGTTCATTGTCGACCAGGCGGTTGACTTTAAGCTGGGAGCCAGGGGGCTTCGCTCTATCTGCGAAAATATAATGATTGACGCCATGTTTGATTCTCCTTCGGATAGTATTGACAAATTGCCGATAACAAAAACTTATGCCGAAGAAAAACTTAGCAGGTCGGGGTTACAGCGATTAAAAGCAAGTTAAAATAAAAACAACCGGAATTTTATTCTTCATTTTATGATTGAAATCCGGGAAATATCAAAATCATTCAACGGGAACCCTATTATCCACGATTTTAGCCTGTCTGTACCTGAAAATAGCCGGACATGGTTAAATAACCCTTCCGGGACAGGGAAAACAACCCTTTTTAAAATGTTATTGGGATTTACCCCCCCTGATAAGGGGAATATTTTTATTTCCGGTAAAGAAATCACTCCACAGAATATTAATAATCTAAGAAGTAAGATTGCTTATTTAAGCCAGGATGTAGACCTGCCGTCTGAAACAGGCAGGCAGGTAATAGAGGAAATAGGCAATTATAAATCCAATAAGGGGGATCAACATTTTAAAGCATTAATAACCCATTTTTTAGGGGAAATGGCTATTGAAGAAACCATGCTGTCAAAAAATGTATGGGAACTTTCGGGTGGTGAACGCCAACGGCTGGGACTGGCTATTTGCCTGGCTCTCAACAGGCCAATACTTTTACTCGATGAACCTACTTCCGCCCTGGATAAAAAGATGAAGGAACATGCAGTGAAGTTGATTATGCCACTCAAAAAAACTATTCTGGTAAGCAGCCATGATCCCATTTGGGAAAAACTGGGGGCAACTGAAATACATTCATTCAATGGAAACGGCTAATATCGGTATCGTATCTTTAATCATGGGGATGCTGCTGCTTGCCCCGGTTTTTTTTGTTGCCTGGCGGCTCAAAATAGGCATTGGCAGGGAGTTAGCTATCTCTGCACTAAGGATGGTACTTCAACTTGGGCTGGTTGCTATATACCTCAAATACATTTTTCTGTTGAATAAAACCTGGCTCAATCTGCTTTATGTACTTCTAATGGCCCTGGCTGCCGGTTATTCGTCATTAAGGAGCTCATCATTAAAAGTTAATAAAATATTCATTGCCTCACTGGTTGCTATTCTTATCCCGCTTGCCGTTACAATTTTATATTTCAATATTGCCATCCTTCGGCTCGAAAACCTATTTAATGCTATGTACCTGATTCCTTTGGTAGGATTAATGTTGGGGAATACCTTAAAGTCGAACATTGTAACCATGAAAAGTTTTTACAATGCTGTTGATTCAGACGAGAAACAGTATCATTACAGGCTGGCAATGGGGGCTACTAAAAATGAAGCCCTGCTTCCTTACTTACGCAATAGCCTGAAACTATCATTAGCCCCAAATTTAGCAACTATGGCAACTGTAGGGATTGTTTCACTCCCCGGAATGATGACGGGCCAGATATTGGGAGGTTCTTCACCCGGCCTTGCAGTAAGATACCAGGTTATGGTGATGGTTGCAATCTTTTTCAACAGCTTCTTTAGCAATATCTTACAGATATACCTTACCCACCGGTTCTCTTTTAATAAGTTTGGTATCCTTAGGAAGGAGATATTTAAAAAGAAAGAATAGGTAAAATGATATTACAAACCAACCAACTAAAAAATGAAAATGAAAAAATACCTTTTAATGTTTTCCATAATCCTTACAATGGTAAACTGCCAAAACAAAAAAGAGAATACTTCCAGGAGGGCTCTTTCGGAAACCACTTTTAAGAAGACAAAAGTTAAGCTGGGATATAACGGGCACTATTTCAGGGACCTAAACAACAATGGCATACTTGATGTTTACGAAGATACCAACCAGCCTATTGAAGCGAGGATAAACGACCTGCTTGCACAAATGACTTTGGAAGAAAAGGCAGGTATGATGTTTATTAACGGAGCCCCGGTCAATGAAGATGCTTCGCTTGAGAAGAAAGAGGGGGCAATAGGCCCTGCTGCCTTAATGGCACCTGCCATAGATAATATTACAAACCTGAAGATGACCCATTTCAATTTATGGGGCATCCCTGCCAATCCAAAGATATTAGCCGAATGGTACAATAATTTGCAACAATATGCAGAGCAAACAAGGCTTGGTATCCCAATTACTATTGCATCCGATCCGAGGAATCATTTTAGCAATAGTATTTTTTCTATGAAGGCTCAGGGGTTTTCTCAATTTTGTGAAACTCTTGGGTTTGCAGCTATAGGCGATACAGCATTGGTAAAAGAGTTTGCAGATATTGTCCGCCAGGAATACCTGGCTGTTGGGATCAGGGAGGCCCTGCATCCGCAAATAGACCTTGCTACCGAGCCTCGATGGGCAAGAATAAGCGGTACTTTTGGCGAAGATGCCCTGCTCACCGCCAAACTGGCCAAAGCCTATATTGAAGGCATGCAGGGGGAAGTCCTCAATGAAGGAAGCATAGCCTGTATGGCCAAGCATTTTCCGGGAGGCGGCCCTCAAAAGGATGGCTTAGACCCTCATTTTGAATTTCAAAAAGGGCAGGTTTACCCCGGCGGGAACTTCGATTACCACCTTATTCCGTTTGAAGCTGCATTTGAGGCCCATACAGCAGCCATTATGCCCTATTACGGAGTACCAAAAGGGCAAACCGACGAGGATGTTGCAATGGCATACAACAAAATGATAATTACAGACTTATTGCGCACCCATTACAAATACGACGGGGTGGTTTGTACGGATTGGGGGTTGATCACAGACCTACCATTGGGGCCGGGTATAGTCTGGCACGCAAGGGCATGGGGGGCAGAACATTTAAGCGAAGCCGAAAGGGTTTTGAAAATTATAGAAGCCGGGTGCGACCAGTTTGGTGGAGAAAACCGCCCCGAATTAGTTGTTCGGCTGGTTAAGGAAGGAAAGCTCTCCGAAGAGCGTATCGATATTTCTGTAAAAAGGCTATTGAGGCAAAAATTCCTATTAGGGCTTTTTGACAACCCTTTTGTAGATGAAAATAAAGTAGGTGAGGTATTCGGGAATGAAAAATCCCGTCAACTTGGTGAAAGAAGCCAGCAGCAAGCCATGACTTTACTTAAAAATGAAGGTGATGTGCTCCCTCTTGAAAAGAACAAACTGAAAGTTTATATAGAAAATATGGACAGTTCTATCGTTGCCAATTATGCTACCATTGTAGAAACTCCCCGGGAAGCCGATTTAGCAATTATCAGAGTGAATACGCCGTGGTATCCTGTTGAAACCAACAACCCGTTTGCAAAAGGGTTTCACCATGGCGACTTAAATTTCAAAGGGGAGGAAAAAGATAAAATCATCAATCTGCTAGATACTATACCAACCATTGTGGACATTTATTTAGACCGCCCTGCTGTCATCCCCGAAATTGCCGATAAGGCAAAAGCATTGATTGCAGATTTCGGGGCAAGTGATAAATCCGTTTGTGAAGTACTTTTTGGCAATGTAGAGCCCGAAGGCAGATTACCATTTGAGCTGCCTTCGTCAATGGAAGCCGTCCGGAATCAAAAAGCAGATGTGCCTTACGATAGTGAGGACCCTCTGTTTAGGTTTGGCTTCGGAATTAAATACAGGAATTAAGGAGCCGGCTAAAAATCATCAGATAAATTAATTGCCATAGAGAATAAGTTGGACGAGCCAGCCAGGTGGAAACGGCTTGTCCCGAAATCAAACCTAAAACGTTTTACTTTAAACCCAAACCCAAGAGAAAAGCCAACTGTCGAATTTTTTTCGCCAAACACCAGTTCCTGGCGGCGTTGGTAATTATAGCCTGCCCTTATCGTAAAGTTATCCGAGGGCAAAAGTTCTATCCCAAATACAATATGGCGCATCAGTTGTTTGGCCAGGCTCTCGGTTGGCCCGTAAAATAAATATTCATCTGTTCCTGAGTCTTTGTCGCCTTCAGGATTTGCAAGGTCCCAACGGTTCAGGTGTTGGGCAGTCAGGAATATAACCAAGGGGGCATGCTCCAGCCGCTTGGAAACACCAAATTGCAAATCGAAAGGCACCTGCTCAATGTGCCCGTTTTTGTAGTAAGGGGTGATCTGCCCGCCAATATTCCTTGCTACGAACCCCACTGTTGTCAACCCTTTCTTACTGCTGATACTTATCCCCAGGTCGGCAACAAGCCCAAACGACTGGTAACTTTCAAATATCGAAAGTACCGGTTTCAGGTTCATTCCGTAGTGCCAGCGTTTGTATTGGTTCGAATAAATAAGGTTCAGGGCATATTCGGCTGCCTTGAAGGTATTCCCTGTGAGTGAGCCGTCTTCAGTTGCCTCCCTGAATTTGCCGTAATTAATATAGTGCATGCCAAATGCAATATTCCCGGGAATATTCAGGGCAGGGGCATACGAAGCATAACCATATTTTACATCGGCAAAATAGTTGACATAATTGACTAAAAACTGCCCTCTCATGCCTGCGCCCAGTAATGAAGGATTATGGTATGGGAGGTTCAGGTCCGAAGAATCATTTATGGCAATCTGGTTTCCACCCAGTGCGGCAACCCTGGCAGAGTTGGTTAATTCAAGGAACTGATATGTGCTTTCACCCCCAATCTGACCAAAAGATTTAACCGAAAAAAATAAAAGAAGTATAAAAATGTACCTGTCTGATGCCATAAGCTATTAATAGTATTCCAAAACTAACGCCAAATATAAGTTTTTATTATAACTACTAATTTTAATAATATTATTACATTTGTTTACCGATAGAAGAATATCCTGAGGCTGTTTTGGATTCTAAACAGCTTCTAACGAACCGTCAATAAATTTAAGGCAGATGAAAAAGATATTGTTAAGAACCGTAAGTATTTTTTTAGGCGTACTAATGCTAAACCTGCAAACGTTTGGCTATACACCGATTCATTTTAAAGCGGAGTCGTCAAGTAATGTTGTTAATGATATCCTTGCGTTCGATGATTCCGAGGTTTATGATGCTTTTGCAGAGATAAATGGCCTTACTCAGTTTGTTGCTGAGAATGAGGGAGTAACCTACACTGACCTTGAAAAAGAAAACAGCGAACTGATTTCAAAGGTAAGTGCCTCTGCTTCTCTCTCAATGCAACAGGAGCCGGATGAGCTTGCCCTGGGGATTCCTTCGTTTTTATGGGGATGTGTTTTCGGGATAATTGGTGTATTGGTTGTTTATCTAATGACCGATGAAAATAAAGAACAGACCAAAAAAGCCTTTTGGGGATGTATTGCCGGCACCGCAGTTTCTGTAGTAATTTATGTTGTTGCTTTTGGAGTTGCAACAACAACCAGTACTGTATATTAACAAAATTATTCACAGTAAGAAGGTTATAGCTACAAGTATGAGCTTAGTCCATACTTGTAGCTATTTAATTTTGAAAGGATGTATTATTGGTTGAAACTACTTGCTGTTGCATTTCTTAACCTCCTTATCGGTTATAATGGTTTTAGTCAAAGTACATATCGGCTGAAAGCAGATATTACGATTAAAGTAAAAAATATCGATAGTACTTTCCAGTTTACAAAGGGGAGGGTGTTTTACGACCAGAATGCAAAAAAGATTGTTTATGACATCGTTTTCCCGGCGAAACAACTTTTTGTTTCGCACGATACCCTTTTGTACCGTTTTGTAAACGACACACTTCGTTCAACTACCTGGTCGCCATTAAAACCTGAGTTTTCTGTATTCCATTTTATCCTGAACGAACAGCTTGTTGATTATGGTTTAAAGAGTTCCCGTTTTTTTATTTCAGATATTGAAAAAGGTAGTGGCTTGATTGTGACAACCTGGTCGCCGCCTGAAGGAATTGATTCCCCGGTAGGGAATATATATATTTCAACAAAAGAGAAAAAACTGTTTGCCGTACTAATTCATAATTCGGAAGGGCAATTGCTGAGCAGGCAGATTTATAAAAAATATATATACCTAAACGGGGTGAATATCCCTACCGAGATACTGTCTGTTTCTTATATACAAGGGCAGAAAATGTATCAGATAATACAGTTTGAAAATATTGTATTAAATGAGGAAGGCAATAATAATATGTACGATTATCCGATTTATAAAAACTAATGATTCTGTGAAAATTTTTTACCTGCCAATATTGCCCCTGTTGTTTTTATGCTTCCCGGATGTTGCATTCTCACAACTACACAATGATATAAAGCAAGTAGGGCATTTGTTCAAACCGGATAAGGAAGCAGATTATTCTATTCATCTAAAACAGAGTAAAAACGAGTTGGAAGCAACCGCCTCTTTATTATTCTTATTTTATAAAGAATTTATTTCGTCACAAGATATTGACGCATGTGTTTTCCACCCTTCGTGCTCTGTATATTCTATGGAGTGTTTGTCGGAGGGAAAGAATACCATTATTGCACTATTGAAAATCTCGGATAGGTTAATGCGTTGCCATCCTCTTGCTTCGCCGGCATCTTATCCTATCCATAAAAAAACAGGGAAATTATATGATCCGGTTGAACATTAGCTTTACTTTCCTTTTTGTTTTAACTGTTGTTAATTCATTTGCCCAGGATTATTACAGCCATGAGAACTCTGCCAGGTTTGGGAGATTCCTTTACAATACAAAGCAATATAATATAGCTGCCCAGGAATTTGAACGTGCTGTTTTTTTGCACCCTAAGGACACATTGTCTTATCTGTTCCTTTTTAAATCCTATTGCCGTACCAATCAGTTTGAGTCTGCTTTAAGTAGTTACAGGAGGTTATATGGCACATTGGATGTTGAGGTTATGCCAAAGGAGTTTGGGGTTGAATATATTGATGGCCTGATTTTAAATAAACGCTATAACGAAGGGGAGGAATTTCTGAAGCGTAACCGGTTTTTCCCTGATAAACCTGACTATATATTGGGGTTGCAGTTGATACAGAAAGATTGGGAAGGAGCGAATTTATTTGTTAGCAGGAATATGGGCGTACTGAATAAGTCGCTTGTGAATATTGTTGGCGAGAGTAATATGATTACGTATAGAAACCCTGTCCTGGCTGCATCAATGTCAGCTATTATTCCCGGAAGCGGAAAAATTTATTCGAAACAATGGAAAGATGGCATTGTTTCTTTCCTGTTAACATCATTGTCGGGATGGCTTACTTACCGGGCATTCAAAAACTACGGCAGCAAAAATATATACCCCTGGGCTATGGGGGCTATAACAGCAGGGTATTATTCAGGGAATATTTATGGCAGCTCCCGGGCGGCAAAAAAATATAATCAACGACAAGAAGATGGACTTACTACGAAGGCTCGCGATATTTTGTTGTCTGGCCATTAGCATTGTATCGGCTAAACAATCATCTGCCCAGCACCTTGATGAGGTTATATCTTTTGCAGGACGGCAATTTGAATTGGGCAATTATCAGTTATCTGCAAAAGAATACAACCGTGCAGTATTTTTTGGGGCAGGAAACCAGGATATGATTTATATAAAAATTGCCCAATGTTATTTTAATACAAAAGATTATGCCTTAAGCAACACATTCTTCGATAAATCCTATTTTGCCTCATCTTCGGATAGCATAAAAGCAGAAGCTGTGCTGGGAAAAGCTTTCAACAATATCTTGCAGGGCAGGTACATGCCGGCCCTTACAGAGCTAATGAACCTGGATACAATGTTATGCCCGGCCCAGGATATAAAAGCAAATTTCTATGCAGGGATTGCCTATTTTGGCATGAATGAAAACCAACAGGCAGCAGAGTCTTTTAAAGCGTGCCTGAAGTATATGGGGCAGGAAGAAAAAATGGCACTTATGGAAGATGAATTCGATGCTATCCGAAAATGGGGGGAAAGATACAATCCTAAAACAGCATGGGTGTTGAGCCTCATTATTCCCGGTTCGGGGCAATTGTATGCAGGAGAGGTTAAAGAAGCGGCAAATTCAATGATCCTTACGGGAGGGTTACTCTACCTGTCAATACTCCTGAGCCGGAGGTACTCCTTCTTTGAGGCTGTTTTAACGGTGCTGCCCTGGTTTCAGCGTTATTACCTGGGAGGAGCCGGCAAAGCAGAAAAATATGCAAACGAAGCATTCCTGAGGGAAAGGTACAACTCTTACAGGAATATATTAAACCTGATGGAAGATGAATAATGTGCAGAGCCCCATGCTACCACCTCTGTTTTTTCAACTCTTCGACAATACCAAACACCACCGGGCATGTTTCACAATTTTTATGCGACAGGTTTAATATCTGGTAAAACCTTTTCCGGTCGGTGTGGGGGTATTCGCGGCATGCTTTGGGGCGCTGTTCGTAAACCATGCAATAATTATCGGGTAGTAAAAACGGGCAGGGGTGTTCCTTGAAAATATAATCGTTGTCTTCGTCAACCTTTACATATTGCCGGATAAACCCCGAAGGTTTTACTTTCAGGTGTTTTGCCAGCCGTTCAATATCTTTATCGGTCAACCGTGGGCCAATGGTTTTACAACAATTGGCACAATTGAGGCAGTCGAATTTTTCAAAAGCTTCGCGGTGCAGCCTGTGAACAATGCTGTCGAGCTGTTTGGGTTTCTTCTTTCGAAGTTTTTTCAGGAACGATGCTGTTTCAGCACGGTTTTTACCGGTGAGGGCTTTTAGCTCCCCGGGTGTTTTGTACGTTGTGTCGATCATCTCATTCCGGCCTGGGTTACATAACGGTTGCGTAATTTTTTCATTTCTAATATTTCAATTCTTGCCTTGCCCTTATGCGCTGTACCATATCCGTTTTTTAATTTGAGCCATAAAAAGCCCGGCAATAACAACTGCAATCCCAATCATTTTTTGCAGGCTGAGCTCGTCTCCCAATATCAGGTATGCAAAAACAGCTACAAAAACCGGGATGGCATTAACAAAAGTATTGGTCCGGTTAATGCCTATATGCCGCATACTGTAAGTGAAAAACATGAATGCCAGGGAGGAAGCAAAAACCGACAACAGGATAATTGCCTGAAAAGCCCGGGCATGAAACGGGGTATTTATAAAATCGTTTAGGTCGGTTGCCAGCCATAACGGAAGGAACATTAAAACCCCAAGGAAATTTTGGTAGGCAATAATTGTGAGTGCGTTATAGCGGGTTGCTATATGCTTTAATACGGTGGCATAGCCAACCGCTGCAAATACGGCCAAAAATTCAAGGAGGATACCCTTTGGTGATGCTGAAACCCCAAATGTTTTATTTAAGACAACTAATGCGACACCCGCAAAAGAAATTATTAACCCCAGGGAATTCATCCACGAAAGTTTTTCTTTGTAGAAATACCAGGCCAGGATGGGCGAAAACAGGGGGATAGTAGCAATAATCACAGCAGCCTCTGTTGATGAGATATAAAGTAACCCAAAACTTTCTCCCATAAAATAGAGGAACGGCTCGAAAAAAGCCATTAGCAAAAGCCAGAGGAAATCCTTTTTTGAAGGTTGTTGAAGCCGCCCGATTACTTTTGCGAAAAGGAACAGGGTGACTGCCGAAATAGCGAGCCGGAAAACAACAACGGTGATTGGTTTGTAGGCCAGGTAAGCAATTTTTACCCACACAAACGAAAAGCTCCAAAACATCATGGATAAAAGGGCTGCTCCGTAATATAATAATTCCTTCCGTTTGTTCACCGGTATAATCGTTTGTGCCAAAAATAGGTAAAATCAAAGTAAACCGGGTTAATTCAAAGAGATATAATTTTTCATTCGGAGGTAACAAGGATGTCATATTCCGCACAGGATTTTTTTTATTGAAGTTTATACATTAATTTCGGCAGACTAACTTTAAATTAAACCAATTATGTTACACACAAGAGTTTTAAAATCATCACTTTTTATTGTATTAGCCCTATTCCTGGCACATGGATTAAATTCATGTAAAGAGGTGAAAAAAGAAAAATTTATCGGGCTGCAGTTATGGTCGGTTAAAGACGACATGAAAAAAGATACCAAGGCTACAATTGAAAAAGTAGGCCAGATAGGGTATAAATTTGTAGAAGCTGCCGGATATAGCGATGGTAAATTTTATGGAATGGACCCTGTAGAGTTTAAAGATCTTTGCGAAGCCAACGGTTTGGCTTTCCTGGGTTCACATACAGGGCACGACCTGCCCGACTCAACCAACTGGGACGAAACAATGGCCTGGTGGGATACCTGCATTGACGCACATGTTGCCGCCGGTGTAAAATGGATTGTGCAACCATGGATGGGGAAGGTTGGCTATGAAAGCCTTGAAGGGTTAAAGAAATACTGCGATTATTTTGATGCCGTTGGGAAAAAATGCAATGAAAAAGGGATCAGGTTTGGCTACCATAACCATGCGAAAGAGTTTACCCAGTTAGGTGATGTAACCATTTATGATTTTATGCTGGAAAATACCGACCCTGAGAAGGTAATGTTCGAGCTCGACCTGTACTGGATTATTGAGGGGGGCAAAAACCCGGTAGATTATTTTAATAAATACCCCGGCCGTTTCGAGTTGTGGCATGTAAAAGATGTTGCTGAATTAGGTGCCAGCGGGACAATCGATTTTGAACCTATTTTCGCTGCTGCCAAAAAAGCAGGGCTGAAATATGCCATTGTTGAGGTGGAAAAGTACAACTTCGAACCACTGGTTAGTTGCGAAAAAAGCCTTGAATATCTGAACAATGCTGATTTTGTAAAGCTGTAACAATATTTGAATTACCCGGGCCGCGGCTCGGGTAATTTTCCCTTATTGAAGCACTGAGGTTTTGTAGCCTTATGCCTGCCGCATAAGTTTAGCTTTGTGGGAAAAGTATCGGAGTAATACTTTATCAGTAAAAAATACAAACAGTATAATTAATCCAACTCCCACAATGGTGTTTATATTGGACAAGAAAATATTTGCCAAATTCGCCCATGACTCAGCATCGAAGAAAAATATGATTGCCAGTGCAATTACAATAATACCGGCGATAACTCCAAAATAGATGATAAACTCTTTTAGATATTGGCTCCATGCCAGGCGTTTCTCAATTTCTAGTGCCATTTTATCAGCAAAATCATCTGGCAAAAAGAAATCAGGTTCATGTTTTAGGGCTTCATCTAAAAACGTACCTGCGTGTATATTCTTTTTATCCTTTAACATAGTCAACAAAGATATTTGTTTTTTCTAAATCTACGATTTTTTCAATTTTCTCTTTTAAAAGTTTACGTGCCCTCGACAGGTAACTTTTTATGGTGCCTTCAGGCATTTTTGTGATTTGCCCAATTTCAGCATACGAAAATTCATCTAAATGGAAAAGTGTTAGCACCGTTCGGTAATGAACAGGTAGTTGTTCAATTAATTGCATCAGGTACTTTGTTACCTCCTCTTTCTCAACTTCCCCGCTGGTACTAAGTCCCACTGTTTTTCCTGATATCAGTCCCGGTAATTCATCGTATGAAGCTTCATCATAACGGTTGTTTCTTCGAAAATGGCTGATACTGGTGTTGTATGCAATGGTTGCTATCCAGGTTGAGAGTTTTGAATCGCCCCTGAACTTTTTTAATTTTTGAAACACTTTCATAAAAACCTCCTGGCAGATATCCTCTATTTCTTCCTGTTGCTGAACGACCCTGCCTACAATGTGAATCACCAGCCGCTGGTGTTTCGACACCAGGAATCTGAATGCATTGGAATTACCATTTAATACCTGTTGAACCAGCTCAGCATCTTTCATATCTACACGATATGACTGCAAAATTGATAAAATGTTGCAGATTTCAATACTTTTTATCCTATCCGTTATCCTGTTCATGCAGAAATTTTTACATATTATGGACAGTGGGGCTGTTTATAAGGGCGGAAAAGTTAAAAGATCAAAGTCAAAAGAAAAACCCAACCTCCCTGCAACATTTTCATCCGGTGTTGAGTCTAATTTTCTGAAAGTCGAACTTAAAACATAAAATGATGGAAAAAGTATTTATGGCAGCGATTGTTTTTTATGCAATCTACCAGACAACAAAATTAATTTCAGAACACTTATTAAAAAGGAAGATTATTAAAGCGGGGCACATTGAGAAAGCCCAGATACTTGACCCTGTAAAATTAGAATCTGAAGAAATAAACAAATACCCTTCATTAAAATGGGGGTTGGTAGCATTCCTTGCCGGACTTGGCTTGATAATTATTGAAGTATTGAGGATGTCTTACCCTGGTTTAATTAATTACCAACATTCAATCATGCCTGTTGGTATTGAGTTGGTATTTATATCGCTGGGCTTCCTTATTTATTTCTTTATTATGAATATGAGAAAGAAATAGGCAATGAGTAATTCGAAAGTGAGTTACCCGTGCCGGGACTCTTTTTTGAGGCACAGGTATATCACTTTTGTTAATTGCCCATCAATTGCCCAACCTCTTTGTCCAATGCTTCAAACATTAGTAAATGCCCTTCGACTCCCGGGTGCAGGAAATCGGGCATCAATTCTTTTTTTACTTTACCCTCTTTATCCAGAAAAATATAGCCTATATCGCGGTAATGTATTTTACTGTCTTTCCCGGGGAAAGTAGCAAGTATTTCATTAGTGGCTTTGTTTATATTGTCTCTGTGGTTAGGGGTGTAGCCATACGGAAGAATAGCCAGCAACAATATTTGTGTTTCGGGAAGCTTTTCCCGTATGATCTGGCAGATCTCCCATATTCCTTCTGCCAGTTCTTTGGGGCGGGTAACTCCCAGGTAATGGTTGCCGTCAGTATTGTTGGTGCCAATCAGCAGCATGGCAACTTTAGGGTTGATTCCGTCAATCTCCCCGTTCCGAAGCCGCCAGATCACATTCTCGGTACGGTCGCCGCTGAATCCCATATTTACAGTATTGTATTTATTCAGGTATTTTTCCCAAACAGGCTGACGGGTCGGGTCATCAAGCAAATGTATAATAGAGTTGCCAATCAGAATCAATTTGGGGTCTTTATTCAGTTGCTCCAGGACTTTCTCATGCCTCTCTTTCCACCAGTTGGTTTCAAGTTTATCGGTTGCAATTGCAGCAGGGTTGTCTTTTTTTTGCTCACAACCCATCATAAATGCCAGGATTACGGATAAAAGCAATATCTTTCTCATCAGGGAACTAATTTAGTGAACTATAAAAATACATTGAAAACAGATAAAATGCAATACGAAGGCAACATATTAAAAATGCGGGCTGAATTGGCTTCTCCAATCAACTATTTTTTCCTGGTAGGAAACAATGAGATACCCATGAACCCATTGTTAGGGAAGGCCATTACCCTGAAATTCACCGGGAAGATTAATTGTATCTCGTGCGGGAAGAAAACCAAAACTTCATTCAACCAGGGGTTTTGTTACAACTGCCTCCGGAAAGCTCCCGAAGCAAGCGAAACAATTATTAGGCCAGAGCTTTCGAAAGCACACTTCGGAATCGCCCGTGATATGGAATGGGCAAAAAAACATGACCTTATCGCCCACTATGTGTACCTGGCTGTTTCGAGCGAATTAAAAGTCGGGGTAACACGAGAACACCAAATACCCACCCGATGGATCGACCAGGGAGCCGGTTCTGCCATAAAGTTGGCAAAAACACCCAACCGCCATATTGCAGGGGTCATTGAAGTTTGGCTGAAAAAGTATTTCTCCGACAAGACCAACTGGAGGGCTATGCTTCAGAACCGGGTAATTGAAAACATCGACCTGGTCCAGGAAAAAAACAAAGCTGCCGGGCTTTTGCCTGCCGAATTGCAAAGATATGTTGAGAAAGATAACCAGGTAACCATGCTGGAATACCCGGTATTAAATTCCCCGGAAAAAATAAAATCGGTAACATTCGATAAACAGGCTGAGATTTCCGGGAAACTAGTGGGCATAAAAGGGCAGTACCTGATTTTCGAAGATCAATCAGTACTCAATATCCGTAAGCATAACGGGTATTTTTTACAAGTTACTTATTGAAGTTGTTTAAAGTCCACTTTAAACAACTTCATTGATTTTTAAACAGTCTCCTACTCTTTTTTTGCAAACGTGTATATAATGCCCCAGTTAACCGAAAATGCTTTGTTGTAAACCTCTTTGACCGCAGCAACAATATGGTAATTCCCGTATTCAATGTTTTCCTTAATGGCTTTTGTAAGCCCGGTTGAAAGGTTTTGGGCAAATAACGCATTGCTGAATAGGAGCAACATAATTGA
>UOEP01000199.1_pt1 | contig 63630 bp, 51 predicted proteins | sample 1989931 | NCBI WGS metagenome assembly UOEP01 (sample SAMEA4712198, study PRJEB27164) | hydrothermal vent metagenome | biome: marine basaltic hydrothermal vent biome; feature: marine hydrothermal vent; material: mineral | place: Pacific Ocean | collected 2011-06-14/2011-07-23 | depth 1691 m
GGCAAAACAATATTTATATGACTTTAATAAAATCGATCTCCGGAATCAGGGGCACCATTGGCGGGAAGCCCGGTGAAGGGCTGAGCCCTTTAGATGTTGTAAAATTTACAGCCGCGTACACGAGTTGGGCTAAATCGGCAACTTCAAAGAATAAATTAACCCTTGTGGTTGGCCGCGATGCCAGGATATCAGGAGAAATGGTTAGTTCGTTGGTAATTTCTACCCTTATAGCCATGGGTTGCGATGTGGTGGATATCGGGCTTGCAACCACACCAACCACCGAAATTGCCGTTACCGGAGAAAATGCCGATGGCGGGATCATCCTTACCGCCAGCCATAATCCAAAGCAGTGGAATGCATTAAAATTGCTAAACAATAAAGGGGAGTTCCTGAACGCTGAAGAGGGAGCCGGAATACTTGAAATAGCCGATGCCGAAGATTTTGATTTTGTTGAAGTTGATTACCTTGGGGCGGTTACAGAAAAAGATTACACTTCGGCTCATATAGAGCAGGTGCTTGCCCTGCCCTTAGTAAATGTTGAAGCCATTAAAAAAGCCGGCTTTAAAGTAGCCGTTGATGCGGTTAATTCGGTCGGGGGGATTGCCATTCCCCTATTACTAAAAGAATTGGGTGTAAAAGAAGTTGTTGAGATTAATTGCGACCCTAACGGGCATTTTGCCCATACGCCTGAGCCAATCCCTGAAAACCTCGTGGAAACCTCGGCAATAATCCGTAAAAAAGGCGTTGACGTGGGGTTTGTAGTAGACCCTGATGTCGACAGGCTGGCTATTATTAATGAAGACGGGACAATGTTCAACGAAGAATATACATTAGTTGCCGTTGCTGATTATATCCTCAGCCAGACCCCGGGTAATACCGTCTCCAATTTGTCATCAAGCCGGGCATTGCGCGACATAACCGAAAAACACGGGCAAAGTTATGCAGCCTCTGCTGTTGGCGAGGTAAACGTTGTGGCAACAATAAAAGAAACCAATGCCGTGATAGGCGGCGAAGGTAACGGGGGGATAATATACCCCGAAAGCCATTGCGGGCGCGATGCGCTGGTGGGAGTTGCCCTGTTTCTGACTCTCCTTGCCAAAAGCGGGTTAAAATGTTCTGAACTCCGGAAAACATACCCCAGTTATTTTATTTCAAAAAATAAGATTGAGCTGACCCCGGAGATTGATGTGGATAGTATCCTTGCGAAAATGAAAGAAAAATACCAAAACGAAAAGGTATCCGACATTGACGGGGTGAAAATTGATTTTGCCGATTCGTGGGTACACTTGCGAAAATCAAATACAGAACTGATAATCCGTATTTACTCAGAAGCAAAATCGATGGATGAGGCGGAAGCATTGGCACAGAAGATTATTTCCGAAATAAAATCATTTTTTTAAAAAGCTGCCTGAATTTTGTTTTTTAGAATTATTTATAGTGTGTGTTTTTGCTCCATAGCTACGGCTATGCAAAAGAAAAATGCTTTGGCAATCAAAAAAATCTTAAATCCCCCCTCTATACAATTTTTAATCGTTATAAGTTTAATAAAAGTTATCTTTGTAGCAGGCAAAGAACTCAAGTTATGATTGGTAATTTTTTTCATATTCCTAAAATAAAGAAGTTTAACATACCTTCTCGTTTTCACAACCCTGGCCAGGATGAGAGGGATGAACGGGAAAGAAGGATGAAGGAAGAGTTGGGTATTAAAGAAGAGATAAAGGACACCGGTAAGCCTCACCGGGCAAATATAAAAGGGCAATTCAGGTATGCGATGAGGCAAAGTTCCAAGTCGGCTGAGAATGCCAGGCGTAGTTCTAACACCAGGTTAATTATACTTATTTTAATCCTTTCGGTGATTGCATATTTATTATTTTATTCTAATTTTTCATTTTAGTGAGTGATATCATTCAACTTCTCCCCGATTCGGTAGCCAACCAGATTGCAGCAGGCGAGGTGATCCAACGCCCCGCTTCGGTTGTGAAAGAGTTGGTTGAGAATGCATTGGATGCGGGAGCTACAGACATAAAAATCCACGTTAAAGATGCCGGGAAAACACTTATCCAGGTCAGTGACAACGGGTGCGGTATGTCGCCTGCCGATGCCCGGATGGCTTTCGAACGCCATGCCACATCAAAAATAAGCTCGGCCAACGACCTTTTTGCCATCCGCACAATGGGCTTCCGGGGCGAAGCACTCGCATCTATAGCCGCAATTGCCGATGTGGAAATCAGGACCAAGCCTACCGAAGACGAAGTCGGCACCTTTTTGCACATCAATGCATCGAAGGTTATTACCCAGGAGCCGGCGGGTTGCAACAACGGGACAGTCTTCCGGGTAAAAAACCTTTTTTTCAATGTGCCTGCCCGGCGTAAATTCCTAAAGGCAAACAGCACCGAGTTGAAACATATCATTCATGAGGTCCAAAGGGTTGCCCTCCCCAACCCTGACGTCTCTTTTTCACTTTACCACAACAACCTGGCACTTTACGAGTTGCCGAAAGGGAATCAGCATAAACGTATTGTATCTGTTTTTGGTAAAAGCATAAGCCAAAGCCTGATTTCTGTTGAAACCCAAACCAGTATCTTAAAAATATCGGGATTCATCGGGCAACCGAAATTTGCCCGGAAAACCCTGGGTGAGCAATTTTTCTTTGTAAACAAAAGGTATATGCGGCATCCATATTTCCATAGAGCGGTTATGCAGGCTTTTGAGAAGCTACTAGCCCCCGAAACATTCCCGTCATACTTTTTATTTCTTAATATTGACCCGGGCTCTATCGATATCAATATCCATCCTACAAAAACAGAAATAAAGTTTGAAGACGACCGGGCCATCTGGCAGTTAATCCACGCTTCGGTGCGCGAATCATTGGGCAAACACAATGTGGTGCCCAGTATCGATTTCGACCAGGATGGCAGCCTTGATATACCTATTGCCCTAAAACCCGGCAGCGATATCCCAACCCCTAAGGTTGGTATCGATTATGGGTACAATCCGTTTCTTGAAGAAAAGAAAAAAAGTTTCGGCGGCCCGCCCCAAAAAAGCAGCCTGGAAAAATCGAATACCCAAAACTGGGAAAAGGTTTATGAAGGGTTTGAAACAGGCAGTGGGCAGGGGATTGAAAGCCCGGAGCAGGGAAACCGCAATGGGTTGTATGCAGAGCAGGGGAATATGTTTTCAGGGAAAAAGATATTACAGCTAAAAAACAGATATATACTTACCCCTGTTAAATCAGGGTTAATGGTTATCGACCAGAAAAGGGCACAGGAGAGGGTTTTGTACGAAAAGTTTTTAGGCATATTAAAATCAGACTCCGTAGCCAGCCAGCAACAACTATTCCCGCAAACCATTGAAATGAACCCTGCTGATGCCGCTTTGCTTATGGAAATACTTGACGACCTGGCTAACCTTGGTTTTGATATCCGTGAGTTTGGGAAAAATACTTTTGTGATAAACGGCACTCCGGGGGTATTGGATAGCAAATCGCCCGGGAGCATTATCGAAAAATTGCTGGAAGAATACAAAAATTCACCTGCCGATGCAAAGACTAAAGTAAAAGAGCAGGTTGCTGCCTCTTTAGCCAAGGCTTCGGCAATAAATTACGGAGTTGAGCTGAGGCAGGAAGAGATGAGCCACCTGATTGACGCCCTGTTTGCCTGTACTACCCCCGGTTATTCACCCGAAGGCAAACCTGTACTGTCGATTATTCCGTTGGATGATATCGAAAAAAGTTTTTTCAAGTGACATTATGGCGTATTATCAGGTTGAAAAAATTATGGCCCAACTCTTGTTAATAAATACAGCGCCGTTTTGCCTCTCCGGGGTGAGGTATTTTGGTAAATATTTAGAGAATGAAAAACCTGGACAATAAGTTCAGGCTAAGCAACTAAAAGAAATAATTATGAATAATTACAGGCCTGTTTTAGGGAATATCCCTCCGGTTGTAAAAAACCTTATCATAATAAATGTACTCATGCTGCTTGCCACATGGGTATTGAAAGGCATGGGTATCGACCTGGTTTCTTATTTCGGAATGCACTACCCGCAATCAGATAAATTCAGGTTACACCAGGTTATTACCTACATGTTTATGCACGGGGGGATTGCCCACCTGTTTTTTAATATGTTCGCTTTGTGGATGTTCGGAAGGGTACTGGAAAGCGTTTGGGGGCCTAAACGGTTTTTGATTTATTATTTTGTTACCGGACTGGGAGCCCTGGCCCTGCATACTTTTGTGAACTACCTGGATGTCTCATCAATGCACAGGGCAATAGAAGCGTACGTTAATACGCCGGCTCCCGAATTGCTTGACCAGTTTGTAAAAAAGCACCTTACAAGGCCTTCGCCACAGGTTATTGATTTTGTAAACTCATGGTACAACGACCCGGCAAATAGTGCATTTGTTCCCGAAGGGCAGAGGTTAATGGAGCGTATTCTCAAAATGAGGATGGATATTCCCACCATTGGTGCTTCAGGTGCGGTATTCGGTATATTGCTGGCATTTGGGATGCTTTTCCCCAATACGAAATTGATGTTACTATTCCCCCCTATCCCGATAAAGGCAAAATATTTTGTTATAGGCTACGGCGCCCTGGAACTTTACTTTGGGCTTACTCAACCGGGAAGCAACATTGCCCATTTCGCGCATCTGGGGGGAATGCTGTTTGGCTTTATCCTTATTAAATACTGGAACAAAACAAAGAATACGTTTTATTAAGATGGATATTATTGAAGATATAAAAATTTCATTTAAAGAGGGGTCGGCCCTGACCAGGCTAATTTATGTAAACCTTGCTGTTTTCCTATTTGTGAGGTTGGCACAGATTTTATTTTTCCTTGCAGGGAAGGATTATTTATTACTAAACTGGCTGGCTCTTCCCGAAGATGTAAATACGTTATTTACCCGCCCATGGACAATTATTACTTATATGTTCCTGCACTTTAGTTTCCTTCATATCCTGTTCAACCTTTTAGGGCTCTACTGGTTTGGGAAGATATTCCTCTCCTATTTCGATGAAAAGAAATTGTTGAGCCTTTACATTCTGGGAGGAATATCAGGAGGAGTAATGTACATCTTAGCTTATAATTTATTCCCGGTATTCCGAGGTGTTAATGGGATATTAATGGGAGCCTCAGCATCCATAATAGCCATGTTGGTTGCCGTGGCTGCCTTTGCACCAAACCAACCGGTATATTTGTTCCTTATTGGGCGTATCCCGCTGAAATATGTTGCTGCATTTTGGGTATTCTTATCGGTACTAGGCATTTCAACCTCGAATGCAGGAGGGAACTTTGCCCACCTGGGGGGTGCCCTTTGGGGCTTTTTTTACATCCGGCAATTAGGGAAAGGGAAAGATTACGGATCAGGTATCCAGGCTTTTTTAGACAAAGTGGCAGCATTATTCAAGCCAAAAAGTAAAATATATGTTTCGTACAAACAGCCCCCACGCGATGACTACGAATACAACCGGCAAAAAAACCAAAACCAGGAAGAGATAAATCGTATCTTGGAGAAAATAAGCAAATCGGGTTACGGCAGCCTGAGTAAAAAGGAAAAAGAATTACTTTTTAAGATAGGGAAAAAATAGTTTAGTTGGTGTTTGTCTATAAAGCCCGACTTCTTCGTTACGCTTGCCCGAGAAATGGTTACCCCGAACAATCGGGACTCCCAATTTTATGTTTCACAAGCCTTGAATTCGAACTTCCTGAATCAAACACTTGAGTTTATAGACGGGAGTTTACTCCTTATTCTGATTTTGCGCCTGCTGGATACTAACGTTCAGTTCGAACCCAATGAGCAAGATCAGCGATAAGAAATACATTAAAAGCAAAATAATCAGAAGAGTCCCTATTGATCCGTAAAGTTTATTGTATTGGCTAAAATTATTGATGTAGTACCCAAACCCTACCAGAGTAATAATGCTTAGCACAGTTGCCAGTGTGCCGCCTGCAGAAATAAAACGCCACCTCGTTTTTTTTGCCGGAGCCATATAATACAAAAATGAATAAGCAAAGAAAAACAGTGCAATTATTATAAACCACTTACCTATTGACAGCAGGTAAAAGGTAAAATTACCATGTAAGAACCCGTGTTCAACCAGGTAATTTAATAACGACTGCCCCCCTGCAATTAATGCAATTGCTATAGTCAGAAGCACCCATAATATGAAAAGCAGGAATATTGAAGTAACCCTCTGGCTAAACCAGTTACGATGGATATGGACATGGATGCTTGCATCAAATGCATTCATCATTGAAGCAATGCCGTTGGTAGAAAAAATAAGTGCCATAAAAAAACCTAACGACAACAGGTTGCCCCTTGGAATAGTAAGTATATCAAGAATAGTTTCTTCCACAGCATTAAAAATAGCAGCAGGCAGGATACCACTGATTATCAGGAACAGTTCTGTTTGGAAATTTTCCTTTAAAATATAGGGTATTGATGTAAATATAAAAATTATTGCCGGGAACAGGGCCAGGAAAAAACTGAAGGCGATGGCTGAAGCACGGGTTGTCAGAGCCCCATTGACAATACTCCTCCAGAAAAATAACGAAACATCGTAAAGAGGTACTCTGTCGAAAAAAGGGAGAGTAATGGTTTTGGCATATTCAACAATCTTGCTCCCAAGCCTTTTGATCCGTTCATATCCAAATAAATACTTAGGCATAAGGCTAACCCTGCTTTTCTATTCTAAGCTGATGGATATACACTTTCCCCCCATTTTTCTTGAGTAGGAAAGAGACCCTGAAATTACCCTGCTTTGTTAATAAACCCCCGATTACATATTGTGCCCCTTCTCTACCACCCTGGTGGATAACATTAAATTCTTCGGGGTGGTACTGTTCAAAAAAATTACAGATAATCTGCTGTGCCTGGGCACGGCTGTATACATTGTCGTTTTCCAAAACCACCAACTCAATATTTTCATTAAAATAACTCGATAATACTTTTGAATTCCCCGATTTTAAACTCAAAATTATTTCATCAGGTATTTGAGCAAGAGATACGAAACTGGTAATACTTAAAGTGAAAATAAGAATCAAACTTAAAAATACCTTATCGTGTTTTGTATTCATTTTCCCCTTTTCTAAATTTGTATCTATGGCAATACAAAAACTATGCAAAAGCAATGTTGCCTGTAAATTTAATGTAAATTTATAAACTTTAATAAACTTTGGCTCTATGAAGGTAATATTACTCGTAATTGGCAAAACTGATGCTACATATCTTCAGGAGGGAATAGCTGAATATCAAAAAAGGTTAAAACACTATGCCCCCTTCGAGCTAAAGGTTATCCCCGACATAAAACGAAAAAAAAATTTAACTGAATATATGCAAAAAAAAAGAGAAGCCGAACTTATTTTGCATCAGTTAAATAATACGGCTGAGGTAATTTTACTTGATGAAAAGGGGAAATCGTTCTCGTCAAAAGATTTCTCTTCGTACATTGAGAAAAAAATGGTGTCGGGCATTAAAGAACTGGTATTTATTATTGGCGGCCCGTATGGTTTTGCAAAAGAAGTTTATGATAAAGCACAACAAAAAATTTCTCTTTCAAGGATGACCTTTTCACATCAAATGGCAAGGTTGGTATTTATGGAACAATTATACAGGGCATTTACCATATTAAAAGGCGAACCCTACCACCACGATTAAAGCTAACAGAGATGAAAAATTTCATAAACAGGTACCTTTTCCTAATTATAGCGTCATCTTGCTTTACTTTTGCCGGGGTCCTCGAAAACAACCTGATTAAAAAGCATCCGGAGAAACACCTGTTAAGCGTTTTTCAAAAAAAAATACTGGAGAAAGAAAAAAAGCTGAATACTTACCTTGACGAAATAACCAATATTATTACGGCCCAGGATTTCGATGGCAGCTACTTTGGAAGCCTGCACCCCTATAATAAGCTGTTTCAGGAAGATGGCTATGGTTTTATAGTATACGAAGGAGATGAGATGAGATATTGGTCAGACCAGGCCTTCTCTTTCCAGGAGGATATACAGGAGATCCCCTTACGGACAAATTTAACATTCCTGAGGAATGGCTATTACTTAACCAAATGTATTGATACGGGCAGGCTTCGGATAATCGGGTTAATATTAATAAAATACGATTACTCACACGAAAACAACTACCTCAAAAATGACTTCCAGAAAAGTTTCAACCTGCCTCCCGGTTACGTTATAGTTGAAAAAGAGCTGAAAAACAGCTACCCGGTTACTGATGATACCGGGCAATACCTGTTTTCGGTCCTACCCATGGGGGAGGTACTATGCACTACCTCGCAGCTTTACTTCCCCGGCATAATATATCTTATAGGATTATTGATCTTATTGATTTATTTCAGGAAAGAATTTAAACGGGGCGAACAGGCAGTATTCTTCAAGTTGTTTGTTTTGGGGGCGGGTTTGTTCCTGATTTATTGGTTGCACATATTGTTTAAAGTGCCCTATGTTTTATATTACCTCAACTTTTTCTCGCCTATCCATTTTGCATATAGTATGTGGTTGCCTTCATTGGGCGATTATTTTTTAGCATCCCTGTTTTTTTGCTTCTGGGCACTCAATTTTTATTTTGACTTCCACTTCAAACCTTTCGCTGTAAACACCAGGTTCCCACTGAAAGTAATTGTCGTATTGTTTTTGTTCCTGTGTGCCGGTTTATTTTTATTGGCTGATAAATTTATTAATATCCTCATCTATAATTCAAGCGTTTCGTTCATGCTGAACCGCATTACCGACCTGTCGTTTCAAAGCGCCATTGGTTTCTTTTCCATCGGGATGATCCTGATGGGATTGATCCTTATTACCATCAGGATTATCAACGATGCATTAAAAAGTTTCAAAAAATGGCACTTAACCATAGGTGTAGCGGGTGCAATATTACTGTTGGCCGCCATACAACTGCTGTTTTATTCGCAGGTTACATTCCCCGTATTATTGTTATTCCTTGTTTTTATTTTTCTTACGGTTTTCCTGGAAAAGAGGTATTACCTCCGGTTTTCACTAAGTTACCTGATAATTTTAATCTCTATTATCTCTCTTTATACGTCAGCCAGGATTTATACCACAACCACAAAAAAAGAACGGGAAGTACAAAAATTGTTGGCAGTAAATTTAGTTACCGAACACGACCCGGCAGCCGAATTCCTTTTAAAAGAGATCCAGAACCAGATTAATGTTGATGCGAGGATCCCGGAGCTGATGATCCCTCCATATAAAGAGTTGGAAGACTATATTAGCAACACCTATTTCAACGGATTTTTCCGAAAATATGATTTGCAGATTACAACATGTGTCGGGTCCGACAGCCTTGATATCCAGCCTGAGAATATTACAGTAGCCTGTTTCCCGTTTTTTGAGGAGATGATCGCCCGGGAAGGGTTGCAAATTCCTGGTACTAATTTCTTCTTTATGGATAAAATGAATGGCCGTATCTCGTATTTCGGGAAGTTATTTTATCCGTTGTCAGCCGATTCTATTGGTGTTGCAGTATTCCTGGAACTGGTATCCAGCCTCACTGCCGAAGGGTTGGGCTACCCGGAACTGCTCATGGACAAATCGATGATAAAACCTGAAAGCTACAAACGCTTTTCCTATGCCAAATATTATGATGGGCAGCTGGTCGACCAGCATGGGGCATTCCACTATAACTTTGATATCCAGTCGTATAACTGCAGCGATGAAGAATTTTCATATATCAGCAGGGGCAACTACGAACACCTGATCTATCATACCAAAGGCGATAATTATGTAATTATCAGCCGAAGTATCTTTACATTTCTTGATTACCTGATCTCATTCCCCTACCTGTTTGTATTCTACTTCCTATTTGTCCTCCTCCTATTATTGGTTGGCAATCCGTCTATTCGTAGAAAACACAGGGCTTTCGACCTGAAATTTAAAATCCAGGCATCAATAATCTCTATCGTATTTTTCTCACTGCTGATTGTTGCTATAGGTACAATCTTTTACAACATACGGGAGTATAAACTAAAACACCAGGCCGATTTAAATGAAAAAATGAAGTCGATAAATGAAGAGATATATATGCGCCTCCACCTCACTGATTCAATCACCGACGATACCAGGGAATGGTTGTACCGGGAACTGACAAAACTATCAAATATTTTCCGTACCGACATTAATATTTTTGGCATCGATGGCGAGTTGGTCGCAACATCGAGGCAGGAAATATATACAAAAGGGCTTGTTTCGACCAAAATAAACTCAGAAGCCTATTATGAACTGTTTTATAATTATAAAATTAACTATTTCCAGCCCGAAAAAATCGGGGAGCTTTCTTACCTGTCGGCATACAAACCGATCATTAATAATACCGGCAAATACCTGGGGTTTATCAACCTCCCTTATTTTACACGGCAGGATAAACACAGGCAGGAGATTTCAACCTTTATCGTTGCATTTATCAACCTTTATGTAATTTTATTTTTAGCAAGTATTATTGTTGCAGTATTTATATCCAACCAAATCACACGCCCGTTGACTTTAATTCGTGAGAACCTTAGGAAAATGGAACTGGGCAAACGCAATGAACCCATCCAGTATGGGGGAGACGATGAAATCGGAAGCCTTATAAAAGAATATAATAAGAAGGTCAACGAACTGGCAACCAGTGCCGAACTGTTAGCCCGCTCTGAACGCGAATCGGCATGGCGGGAAATGGCAAAACAAATTGCCCATGAAATAAAGAATCCGCTTACACCGATGAAATTAAATATTCAGCATTTGCAGCGTTCGATAAAAGGCGTTGAGCAAAAAGACAAATATTTCGAGCGGCTTACAAAAAACCTAATCGAGCAAATTGATAACCTCTCGGAGATTGCCACCGAGTTTTCAAATTTTGCTAAAATCCCTACTGCCAGGAATCATGTATTTAACCTTTCTGAAAGAATGATTAAAGTAATCGACCTTTTTAAGTCGCACGATAAAGCTTCAATAAGGTTCGAAATTGAAAGCGGGGAGGATATTAAAGTGAAAGCCGATACCGAGCAACTCTCGAGGGCTTTAATCAACCTGATTAAAAACGGTATCCAGGCAATCCCTCCCGGGGTACATGGCGAGATTTTTATTTCGCTCAGCAAAAAAGGGCACAATGCTTTAATAAAAGTAAAAGATAACGGCGTTGGTATCCCTGAAGAAACAAGGGGGAAACTGTTCAGCCCCAGCTTCACCACCAAAACCAGCGGGATGGGGCTGGGATTATCCATTGTAAAAGGTATCGTTGAGAATTTTTCGGGAATGATCTGGTTCGAAACAGAAATAAATAAAGGTTCGACTTTCTTTATAGAAATACCAATATACGAAGATGAAAATAATACTTCTTAATACCCACTCCGACTGAAATATTTGAACTGAAAAAGAAGGCTTACTATGTGCTGCCCCCGGAAATAAAAGATTGCGTAAGGCAAAAAAAGGAAACATTCTGCAGGCATAGCCGTTATTATATTGAGGGGACACTTTTCCTGATAATGAACTGATTACATTTTGCAGTTATTTGTAATAAACAGGAGTTTTTATAGAATTACATAAATATACAACCATGCAAACAACAAAAAAATACCCGATTTCAAGGCGGAGCTTTATCAAAGTTTCAGCAGCCACAACTGCCGGAGTATCCATGTTGCCTCTTGGAAGTTGCAATATAGAGAAAGTCCCCGCACCGATGAAACGCCGGTTTGGCAATTTGAATTTTAATGTAACAACGCTTGGGCTGGGCGGGCAAGCCTCTCTTCAATGGACTCCTGAAGATGTTGACCCTGTACCCATAATCATCAAGGCATTTGCAACAGGGGTTAACTATTACGATACGTCTAACCTTTATGGGCCGAGCCAGAAAAATTTTAATAAAGCATTTAAAATACTGGGCCTGATCCCGGGAGAAGAAAATTACAATGAAACATTGCGTAAGTCGGTATGGCTGACCAGTAAAACCCACATGCGCTGGGGGAAACCCGGCTGGCCGGATAGGGAGAATGTGACAAACCGGTCGAATGGAGGGGCAAGTATAAAATGTGCTGTTGACGACTTAAAACGTTCTCTTACCCAAATATTTGGCGATGGAGAAGGCTACTATCCTGAAGGGGCATACCTCGACATGATACTGATACACAGCCTCACCAATGCCGAAGAGGTGGATGTACTGTATGAAGGGCTGGAGACACCCCTTGACCCGGAAGGCAATTTTGGGGCTTTGGTTGCTCTACGCGACTATCGCGATGGGACAAACCTTACAGGAATGAACCCTGGCAATGAAAAACTGGTTAAACATATCGGGTTCTCAGGCCATGCCAACCCTCCGGTAATGATTGATATGATTCAACGCGATGAATTCGGGGTTTTAGATGGGATGCTGATTGCCATCAATGCCAACGATAAGCAAAAATTTAATATGCAGTACAATGTGATTCCTGTAGCTGCTGCCAGGGGGATGGGGATTATCGGGATGAAAACGTTTGCCGATGCGGCCATGTACCATAAAGAGCTACGGTGGTCGCATACCCCCGATGATGTATTCAGGAAAGTAGGCACTCCCGAAACCCCAAGCCGCCCATTGATCGAATATTCGTTAACTACGCCGGGTGTCCATACCCTTATCATTGGGATTGGGCAAATAGATGACAACCCGATGAAATGCCAGTTGATACAAAATTATTATGCTGCTCAAATCGAGCCCAATGGATTGTCTAATGAAGAGAGGTTGAAAATAGAAAGTATGGCAGCCACGATAAAAGGTGGTCAAACCAACTATTTCCAGTTTGATAAAGTGGGGCTTACCCCTCCACGCGATGTCAGTGTGCAGGAAGAAAACGGGAAAACCAGGATCACATGGCAGACAGCTTATGCAGGAGACAACGCGCTATCACATTATGAAATCCAGGTGGATGGGGAAATAATAGGGGAAGTGAAACATACGCCTCAGCTCTTAAAAAAGAACCCCTTCGTTTTTGAAACAAAAAAAATTGATGGTGCTGAAATAGCTGTTTATGCAGTCGATGTAGCAGGGAATAGAAAAGAAGCAGCCCCGGGTTAGTAGCCACCTTTTTTACCAAAATGGCTCCCGCCCGGTACAATTAGAGGCTGTTTAAAATCTAAACAGCCTCTAATTATGAAATTGCTTAGATGCTGCCTGTTTATATACTGAATGCTATTTTTATTCCTTCTATTGTCATCCCCGTTCCCATTATTGCAAGAATTAACCCCATTATTTTCCCTATAACTGTTATTAAATTGTCCCCAATCTTTTCAACTATCAGGTCACTTAAAGAGAAAGCCAAATAGGTTAAATAAATCATAAGAGCAAAAATTACACTTACAATCCCGATGTGTATAAAGCTGCCATTGGTAACATTATTCATTGCCGTAACAATTGTACCTGGCCCTGCAAGTATTGGGATAGCCAGAGGAGAAATAGCAATTCCATCGTCAGGCTCTATTTCCCCCTGGTTATGTATTTTAGACCTTTTAGACTGAAGCATTTCAAATCCTACATAAAACAGAAGTACTCCCCCTGTTATTTTAAATGCCGGGATTGTGATTCCAAACAGTTCAAATATATATTTCCCGAGAATTACAAAAGATACCACAATAATAAATGCAGTAATAGAGGCTGTCTTAGCTATTCTTTTTTTTGTTAATTCATCTTTGCCTTCGACTAACCCTACGAATATCGGCGTGTTGGCAATGGGGTTCATTATAGCAAAAAATCCTGTAAACACAGACAACGAAAAAGTAAAAATATTATCGCTCATATTCGAAAAGGTTTTATATTGTGGCCAATATTTTAATTAGAGAAACCGGTATCCCGATTGTTCAGGATCCGCTTACTTCCCTCAATAAGTTACATCCGCCTGAATCTCATTCCTATAATCTTCATAATCTTTATCACTTTTTAATATATGGGTTATCCACCATTTCCCCAGGAACTTAATAATATCATTTGGGTCGGGCGGATTAATGCCTAATAAATCAACATTATATATCGCAACTTTGAATACATAATTTTTGTGAGATTTCTCATGCTCGGCTAGTTTAGGATAAGACATCTTTTGCATGTATTGCTCTTCTCTCTTAAAATGGACCAAGCTGTAATCGGTCATTTTTGAAAGAATTTTTGCAAACTCTTCATGCCCTTTTTTAAACCTTACAAATTCAACCAAATCGTTGTAGATATCAATAAGCTTTTTATGGTCGATGTCAATGTCGGCATTGCCGATTGATAATTCTTCAGTCCAAATTCTTTTTTCCAGATTGCCCATAATGTCAGAATATTAGTTTAATTTTTCTTAAATATTTGCCAACAGCATGGTGGACGGCGTTTTAATACGCTATACACGTTGGAGTGTGCCTTAAATGTAAATTTAGTAAAAGTTTTTTAAACCTTCGGCAGACAAGGCATATTCCCCAATATTGATTTAATAGCCGATATCCTCAATCCGGGAAGGTGCATCTAAAAATTCCAGTTTATCGGCATTTCCCGGCTTGTAGTCCAGTATCTTGTCATTCTCTTTAAGCCCTGCCTCAATAACTGTTGTTTCTTCATTCTCCAGTCCGCATTGAACTTTCTTCTTATATATTTTACCAGATTTTTTTATGAATACAAATTTATCGCCATTGTCAGAATAGATACTGCTTCTCGGGACGATCAATACATTTTCCAGTCTGTCGGCAATGATATAGTTATCGGTAGTCATTGCCGGTTTTAGTTTTTTATCTTTTTCATTAAAATCAATAATAACTTTAAAAACTTTTGTGTCGAACCCGGCCATCTCTTGCCCTATATTTGCGATTTTAGAGATTACCCCTGAATATTTTTTGCCTGGGAGCGCATCAATAGCAATATTCACACTATCGCCAATATTCAGTTTTGTAACATCAATTTCCTGGACATAGGTCTCCGAAACCAGTACCGACAAGTCGGGCAAGGTGGCAATTTTGGGATTCCAGATTCCGACTTTGTCCCCAACCTTTAATTTCCTGCCGCCCCACAGCCTGGCATACATTACCATTCCATCGCGTGGTGCAGTGACTCTTGTTTTTCGTACAGCAGCCTTAAAAAGGGAGTCCAGCCTGCTGTTCCAGTCATGCTTGCTCTCAATGCGCCTTATTTTGGTGCTGAGCTCGATTTGTTTTAATTCATAATCACGCTTCTTTTTATTTAGTTGCCTGATTGCCTGATTGTATGTCATCTGTGCCTTCCGCTGGAAAGCGGGTGACTCATAAACGGATTGTTTCAGTTCCAGTTCCTTGTATTTAAGGTCAAAATTAATCTCCCCTATCTCCTCACGGAATTTCGTAAGCTGTATGGCAGAATCAATTTTTGCATCTTTCAATTCGGCGTCCTTTTTTTCCAGTTGCTCCAGGTTCCTTTGCATTTGCTGTTTCAACATCCCCGGGTCAAGGGTTGCTATCCAGTCGCCTTTTTTTACCATTGTACCCTCCTGCACCATATCTTTTAGCTGAAGAGAATATATTCTCAACTTCCTGTTGCTCAGCTCCTTGGGCAAGTTTATCAGAATAGCGTCTTTCCCCTGTACTTCTCCTTTTGTATTAATTACCAGCTCAAAGTCACCTCTTTTGACATTAACAGTACCTCCTTCGCCAATAATTTCCTCCCTGCCTAAAATAAAGATCGACAACAAACCTATTGCCACCAATGAATAGGTCAGTAACCTTTTTCGAGTTTTTAGCATTTTGCTGTTTTTTACTGGTTTATTAGCCGGTCAAAGTCTTCTGACAAGAAGATATTTTTTTCAAAATCGAAAAGCGTTAATTGCCTGATGGTGAAAAAATATTTCCAAAAAGAGCGAAGAGCATTAATATAAGCCCTTTTAGCACGTTCCTGGCCGTTACGTGCCAGGTTCAGGTCGGTTACTTTCAATTTCCCGATAAGGAAGCGTTGCTGGGTAACATCGTACCCCATTTGTGCAATAGTGTCGGCTTTAGCGGCATTTCTCACCTGTTCCGATTGAAGGTTGAACTCCATTACATACATTACAACATCCTGTTCAAAAGCATTCCTGGCCTGGTTGATACTGATCCTAACAACTTCGCGGTTTGATTGGGCCATTGCAAGCTGCCCTTTCCGCCGCCCCCAGTCAAGGATCGGTATATTTATGCCAACCCGGAGGCGTTGCCTTTTAAGGGGGTCCCTATATACTTCCTCAAAGGTTTCTGAATTTTGATTGAGCCCGTAGAGGGCGAATAAATCGCCACTTACTCCGTTTGCCGATTTGGCTTCTTTTACTTTCCTGTCTTCTTCCAGCATCTGCTGCCGGTAGCCTATTATCTCCGGGTTGTTTGAAAGTGCCATTTGTAAAGCTTCTGCTGAGTTGATTGTCAGATCGGGCAACCCGGTTGGTATAATACACTCTACTCCGGCTTCTTTCGGCAGCCCTAAAAATGTATTTAAATCAGACTGTGCCCTGTTGAGCCCAAGTTTAGCCCGTGTGTGTGCGAGTTTTGCGTTCATGAAATTTAATTCAAGGTTCAATAACTCATCCTGGGTGACCGTCCCCACCTGGAAACGCCCTTTCCCGATAGTGTATAAGGTGTCTGCATTTGCCAGGTTCGTTTCTGCAATTTTAACTTCAATCTGTGCATCAACAAGGTTAAAAAACCGAATGGAAGTCTCTATTGCCAAAGCCTCTTTTGACTGGACAAACTCTTTTTTTGCTTTCTCAAATTTTAATGGCTCTATTTTGGAAGTCCATCTAAGCCTGTTGTATCCGTTCAACGACTGTGAGTACCCGATACTAAACGGGGTAGAAGAATACGATGAAAGATTGTCGGACCCTAATTTTTGGGAAAGGTTGAGCTCTGAGCGGGCAAAGATACGGCCTCCCGTTAAACCAATATTCTGATTTAAAAGCAGGGACAGTTCAGAATTAAAATCTTCACGGGATTTATACTCATCCCGGTTTTTATCATAATTATACACTTTCTGCATCGACCGATTATAGTCGAAAGGGGTTGCTTCCAGTGTCAGCCTTGGCAGCCTGTCGGCTTTGAAATACCTGTATTGCCAGTAATTTGCCAGGTACATATTTTTATTCTTAAACGCATCAAACGACTGTTGAGACGCTATACTGATGGCTTCTTCGAGTGTAAGCAGCCTTTTCTCCTGGCAGGATGCCCGGGGTAAAAAGAATGATTGTGCGATTAGAAGGAGTAATACCTTTTTCATGGTAAAAGAATTAATAACGTAATGAGTTAACCGGATCCTGGTCGGATGCGCGCTTGGCAGGCAGGTATCCAAATGTAATACCTATTATCACCGACACACCAAAAGCTATTATGATGGAGAATACGGAGATGATTGTTTTAATATCGAATATGAACATGATTGTTTTGGACAGGGCGATACCCAGGATGATACCGATTATCCCTCCCGATACGCTGATTATGGTTGATTCGGAAAGGAACTGGATAATAATATCTTTCCTTGAGGCGCCAATCGCCTGGCGTATACCTATTTCCCTGATCCTTTCCATTACCGATGCAAGCATGATATTCATAATACCTATACCTCCTACAATTAGTGATATCCCGGCAATAACCCCCAATACGATGTTAAAAATATTCTTTGTGTGTTGTTGTTGTTTCAATAAAAGTTCGGGTATCGTTACCTCAAAATCGAATAATTTATTGTGGCGCCTTAGCAACATCCGGGTAATAATTCTTGCTGTTGCGCTTAAATACTCAGTTTCATCAACCTGTACGATTATTTTGTCAAGCTGGTTCATATTCTCTTTTGTGGCCTGGGTGTTTTTCCGTGAATTACCCTGGCTCTCCACCTCATCGGCACGCACCAGCGACCGGTTTTTAAACCGCATAAGGATGGTTTTTACCGGGGTGAATATTTTGTTGTCGGTACTACTGATCCCAAATTCATCGGAGGCAGATGCTGTAAAGTCACGTTTTTCGATGACCCCGACCACCTGAAGCCAGACCTGCCCGCATTTGATATGCTTCCCCACAGGGTTTTCATGGTTGAAAAATACATTCTTTATGTTTTCGCCGATTATACATACCGGGGTTCCTTTTCCCATCTGGCTTTTTGTAAACACCTCACCATATTGAAGAGATATATTGAAGAGATCGAAATAATTGTTGTTGATCCCTTCTAAAACCACCGGTTTGCTCTTACCGTCTAAGATAGCTGAATAATTAAATGAAATTACCGGGCAAACCTTATTTACCCCTGGGATTACATCTTCTATGGCGATTGCATCAAGCAAAGTAAGCCCTTTTGAGAATTTCTTATTGCTTGCCTGGATACCCTCTTCTGAAGTAGTGGCATTTTCATTGACGCCGGCCGATGCCTGGGAAGGGGAAATAATTATATTGTTTACCCCGACCATTTTTATCTGCTCCAGGATTTCATGTTCGGCACCGTTTCCAATAGCCAACATACTAATTACTGCTGCTACTCCGAAGATTATCCCCAAGGCCGTCAGGAGGGATTTTATTTTATTGGTAAATATTGCTTCAATACCAATTACTATATCGTGGCCATACCGTTGTATAAGCTTTTTCATCTTATTATCATAACATTGTTTTGCCCTGGGGCCACGGGCCTATTATCCGGTTTAACAGGCTTTGCCTTACCCTCTTCGAGAGCTTCTTGAGCCTCCTTTTCTTCTTTTTCCTTCCTCTTTTTTATTTCCTGGTATATATCCATCCCTTTTACCGGCAAATCATCGGGGGCATCGGGTTTTGTCAGTAAAATAACATCACCCTCTTTCAGCCCTTTCCTCACCATTATATAGTTTTCGTTTTCATCCCCCAGGTCAACGGCCTGTTTTACAACAGGCCCGTTATCGAGAAAAACATACTGCATACTATCGTCCTCAAAAACAGCATCGGTGGGGATAAACAACGTATCGGGGAAGAAGCCTATTTGAATAATGTTGCTGGTGGTCATTGCCGGTTTAAGGTTGTTGACGTGGCCAAATATCTTTACCTTCACCTCAAATACCTTAGCATCGCTTTTTGGTAACGGTTGCCCAATATTGGCTACTGTGATTACCTCCCCTTCAAGGACTTCGCCGGGCAGTGCATCAATTCCGATTTTAACTTTCTGCCCTGCCTTTATTTTGGAAATATCTATTTCATTGACATACGTAATAGAGATCATTGATGTAAGGTCGGGCAGGGTGGCAATGGTCGGCATCCACTGGCTTACCGATGAGCCTACTTTTATTTTATCGCCAAAACGGTCTTTTGCATAGATAACCATGCCCGGTTTTGGGGCTTTTATCCGCAATGACTCATATACTTTTGAGAGGTCGTTAACCCGGGTTTGCCGTTGGCGCAGTTCAATATGTTTACGGTCGACCCTTGAAACAGCCTGCTGCTTTTTCAGTCCGTAACCCCTGATTTCCTGTTCAAGCTTCCTTTTCGCCTTTTCCAGGTCCATTTCAGCTTTTCGAATAATTGACGGCGATTCATAAATCGATTCATCAAGGATGATTCGCATTTCCTCGACCTCTTCCCGGGCATTGATAATCTGGTCGCGAATATTGCTCAGGTTAAGGTTCGAATCCATTTTTGCGTCTTCGAAATCGTTGAATGCCTGTTCCAATTCATCCTTAGCGGTATTTAACAGTTCCTCTACTGTTTTAAAATCCAGGGAGGCAATATAGTCTCCCGAATCGACAACGGTTCCTTCTTCAACAATATCTGTTATATTGATTTCCCATATTCGAACATTCCTGCTCGAAAGTTCACCGGGCATTACTATTTGCACCGAATTTTCAGCTTCCAATTGCCCGCTTGTATAAACCAGTATCTCAAAAGGCCCTCGTTGTACAGTCGTTGAAACCCGGGTTCCTTCATCTGACGAACGGGAAGAGGCAATGAAAAAAGCGGTAATCAATAATAATATAATAACAATGCCTGGCAGCAGGTATTTTTGTTTCATGGGCGGTAGTTAAAATTCATACAAGATATTGAAGTTGTTTAAAATTAAACTGAAAATCTACGAGAGACATCTTTGTTGCTTACGCTCAATCATTATGCCAAAATCTTATAATGATTAACATAGATGATATTTTCTTATAACGATGAGGGGTCCCCCCTACGTTACCCTACCTTCTTAAAGGGTCTCTTTTAAGAGCGGTATGTTTTTTCTTGGCCGGTTTGAATCGTACGACTTCAGACGGCTACCCATCCTCAACCTAAGGCTTTTGGTTACGGCAACTGCAGCAGTGCCGGTGATTTGTTCAAGGGCAAGTGCCATCAACCCTTCTTTGGGCGAGCCCAGTCCGTGGGATAAATCGTCTTCGCCTGCAATGGTTGGCGTAAGCCCATCGGGGAAATCAGTGTACCCCACCGAATTGGCATATTTAGATACAATCGGCTGGATGGCCCAGTTGTGCTTTTTTTCGGGGTCGCTGATGACCAGGGCACCGGTATACTTCCCATGGGTTTGCCCGCCAATGGTAACAACATTCATGTAAGGTGCTAACCCGATTATCAATGCCTCGCTTGCCGATGCCGTATTCTGCCCGGTTAAAATGTATAATGTGTTTAAGTCCAGGTTAGTGCCGGCATTTTTGAATAATGTTTTCATTGACGACCCTTTTTGGGTGTAATATTGGGTTAAATTCTCATTGTACTTATCTTCAATGATTACACTCTTATTCTCAACCTGCTGAATGGGTGCCAATATACTGGACAGGTGTTGCATGGCCGTTATATATCCACCATTATTGTACCTCAGGTCAAGGACCATCTCGGTTACACCGGCATTTTTCAACCAGGTAAAAGCACTGGTTAAGGAATCATTGTAGTTGGCAAGGAAATTTTTGTACGCCATATAGCCTATTGTTGCCCCGTTTATTTTCAGGGTGTCATAACGGAGGATTGGGTTTTCGGTTATTTGCCTTGCTGTTAAATCAACCTCTTTTACAGGAGTAAGCACATCTCCTGTAAATTCTGCTATTGTCAGTGTATATGAAGTTTCATTCAATAAAGAAACATAATTATCGGCATTCAATTCCATCCCGTCAACAGCTGAAAAAATATCGCCCCGTTTTAGCCCGGCTTCCGAAGCAGGGGAGTTTGGGTAAACAAACTCAAGGATTCCAATAATTTCGGTATGGGTTTCGTCTTTCCAGAATAATGAAAACGAATGGCCCATAGATACTTCTATTCCCTGGTAGCTGTTGATAAGGGCTTCGTAATCATCGGTAATGAACGACCACCGGTCGGTTGGCTTGTAAAGCAAGGTGTCGAAATATTTAAACGAATTGGGCTGTTTGGTATAATCAAGTTCAGGCATTTGTTTATTCCACAAATAATAATAATCCATATTATCGTGGATAAATTCATTGATTTTAATAACGGCTGAAGGGATTTCGCCTTCCTGTACCGGCTCTGTTTTAATATCCTCTTTTTTGCATCCTGCAACAAGTATTGCTAAAATAAATGACAGGGGTATTATTCTTCTCATCAATATCATCGTTCAGTCCTTTATCTCTTTTTTAGTTACTTCTTTTGGATATTCAATCCTCACGTGGTAAATATTCAATAATTTATAAAGTAAAATTTCCTTAATACTATCAATGTCTTTAAACGTCAAATCTGAATCGTTGAGCTGCTGTTCGTTTACTTTCTGGTCTATCATCCTGCCAATTAGCTCTTTCAGGTTTTTCATATTTTTATCTTTCATGCTCCTTGAAGCGGCTTCAATGCCATCAACAAGCATCACTACAGCTGCTTCTTTCGACTTTGGTAACGGCCCCGGGTAGGTAAATGGCTTACCGTCTATTTTAGCTTCAGGATTATCTTCCTGTTTTTTCAAATAGAAATATTTAGCCCTGGTTGTCCCGTGGTGGGTTGCAATAAACTCTATCAGGCTTTCGGGGAGTTTATGCCTTTTTGCCACCTTTACCCCATCCTTCACATGGCTGATAATTATCTCAGCACTTTTAGCATAGTCCATTTTGTTATGCGGGTTTTCGATACCAAACTGATTTTCAGTAAAATAGGTAGCTTTGGCAATTTTCCCAATATCGTGGTACAAAGCACCTGCCCTCACTAAGAACGGATTTCCCCCGATTTTTAGTATAACCTCCTCGGCAAGGTTGGCCACTTGAATTGAATGCTGAAATGTGCCGGGTGCTTCTTCAGCCAGTTTCCGCAACAAAGGCTGGTTGGTATCTGAAACCTCGATTAAGGTTACATCGGAAATAAATCCGAACATTTTTTCGAATACATAGATCAATGGGTAAACCAGTAGTATTAATAAACTACTCCCGGCAAACCACCTGAGCATCCCGTAATTGATATTCATGAGGTTCCCTTCCTGTATTAAGTTAATGGCTAAAAAAACAACGGTATAGGAAAGCAACACCCATACTGAAGCCATAACCAAATGAACCCTGCGGTGCATTTTTGCCAGGCTGAAGACAACAATAACTCCTGCAACCACCTGTAATAAAACATACTCATAATTGTTAGGGGCATAAAATCCTATTAAAAGACTTGTGACGACAAGCATGAAAATTGCAGTCCTGGAATCAAAGAATGTCCTGATAACAATAGGTAATATAACTAATGGGACCAGGTAAATATGTATCCCTTCGTATGAGTTGGCAAAAATGGAGATAAATACGATTGTAATAAATAAAAACAACAAAAATATAAGGCTCCGTAAATGGAAAAGGATATCCTTCCTGTAAAAAAATAAGAATATGAATATCAGTACTAAAAATACCAGGATCAATAATAACTTCCCTGCTGTTATCAGGTGCTTATTAATTCCTTCGCCACTCTCTTTTTCATAGGCATTTTTAAGGGACCCTAAGATTATATACTTTGCCGAATCCACGATTTCCCCATTTAAAACAATCCTCTTGCCGGCTTGTACCATACCCAGGGTAGGCGAGATATTCAATAATGCTTCATCAATTTGTTTTTGTGTAATTTCAGGGTCGTACCTTAGGTTCGACACAATATACTCCCTGGGGTTAAATTGTTTGAGCACCCCCCTGTTCGAGGGGTATTCTTCCAGCAGTTGGTTAACGCTGTTTGTAAAAGCATGATATGCTGTTTTTTCGGAATAAAGCAAAACAACAGGTATTTTTGTTGACACGTTCCCCGCTATTTTGGCAATCTCCTTTTTACCCTTTAAAACCTCGTACGATTCGGGCGACCTTAACAATATGCCTGTTTCGTACAGTTTTGAAAGCACTGATAAAACCCGGTCGGTAAATACCTGCCTTGTTAAAACAGTTGAGTCAATCTGCCTGTCGAGGTCATTCCTGAGCCGCTTAATTTGCATGGCCGCTATGTTAGTGTCGACATTAAAATAGATTGGCATGCTGTTTATTACCTCCTGCTTCTCTTTTTCAATTTCATCTTTTGTTTTTAAAATAGCAAAATCGAATGGGGCAACGAGGTCTTCGTGCTTCCATGGAGAGCCTTTGATGTACTCGTATTTAAATTTCAGCTCGCCCGGCAATATTAAATGTAACAGGAATGCAGATAATATAAAAAGGATAACCCAGACAAATATCCGGTACACGCTTGCTTTTTTTTGTCGATAACTTTTCATAATTTTCCGTTGAGGCAGGATGTCAAACCCATTAAATCTTACAATAACATTTTTATCTTTGAGAAATAAAATTAATAAAATATTTTAATGAATTACGGCATTTCCGGCTTAAGCCTGATTCCGGTACGAAAAGAGCCATCGGAAAAGAGTGAAATGATCACCCAGGTACTTTACGGCGAACATTTTGAGATATTGGAGCGGATGGTGGGTTGGTGCCACATAAAATTTGCCTTTGACGGGTACGTTGGGTGGGCCGACCAGAAAATGATTACCCCCATTTCGCAAAGGACCTTCAAAAAGATTGAAAAGTCACCTTCGGCAGTCACCACCGATGTTTTCACCATAATCCCGGTAAATGACGAGCAAAACATGATGATTGTGGCTGGCAGCACCCTTCCGGTGTGGCGCCCTTACAAAAAAGTGTTCAGGATAGAAAGAGAGGTGTTGCCAATGTCGGGGAATGTTTCGTATGGGAAAATTAAAAATGTCAGGGGATTAATAATCAGCCAGTCGTTAAAATATTTTAATGCCCCCTACCTTTGGGGTGGGAGGTCGCCGTTTGGCATAGATTGCAGCGGCTTTACACAGATTATTTATAAAATGGGCGGGATTAAGCTGCCCCGCGATGCCAGCGAACAGGTGCATTGTGGTACTGTTGTAAGTTTTATTGAAGAAACCCAGCCAGGCGACCTGGCTTTTTTTGATGACGAAGAAGGGAACATTACCCATGTCGGTATAATCTGGAAACGGAACAAAATTATACATGCCTCGGGGAAAGTAAGGATTGACAATGTCGACCAGTTTGGGGTTTTTAATATTGATACGAAACGCTACACCCATAAGATGCGTGTAATGAAAAGAATAATCCCTTAAAGGTATGGGACATACAGAAATTTTAATATACCTGCTCATCATGGTTTTTATTTTAATCATGGTGGTAAGGTATTGGAAAACCGGGCGAAAAGATTAATCATGTATACCTATAAATACCCAAGGCCGGCATTAACGGTTGATGCAATTGTTATTGCAAGGGTTGCCGGCAATTCTTATCTGCTGTTAATTGAAAGAGGCACTGAGCCTTTCAAAGGGAAGTGGGCTTTGCCCGGAGGGTTTGTCGAAATAGACGAATTGCTGGAGGCTGCCTGTATCCGTGAGTTGAAAGAAGAAACCGGGTTCGAAGCCGGGTCGATGCAACAATTTAAAGTATTCGATGCTATTGGCCGTGACCCGCGACACCGGACGATATCCGTTGTTTTTTACACATTTACCGGCCGGATGGTAGATGTAAAAGGGAAAGATGATGCAGCAAATGCCAAATGGTTTAATATTTCCAACCTCCCGGAGTTGGCTTTCGACCACCTGGAAATTATCCGGTTGTTTATCCAGGAGCATCTTGATGCCTGATACCCTTACTTACAACTCATAATTAGTCTCTGCAAGAAAACGCCAATAATCTCGTTACTCTTGTTTTGAAAACAGTCGATTACACCAGTAAACTCCTTGTTTTCAAAACTGCGAAAGCCTCATTCTTGACGTTTTCTTATCAGAGACAGAGTTTTCGTGCAAACACTAATTACCCTTTATTAATGCTGCCTTCCAGTATGGTAATGCTGTTTGGACCTTCATTAAAGATCAAATCAATAATGCTGAGGTTGGGGGTAAACCCAAATTTATCGCTAAAAACCTGGGTGTATGGCTGAGGCGAAAAATACCTGTCAGGGGTTTTGTTTTTGGGGGAGATAATATCGCAGTAGTTGGCAGCCCCGCTTTTTTTACCCTCAAATTCAGGGGTAACATTGATTGCAGGGGTAATTTCCAATATTTCAAGGATTTGTGCATTCACCGCCTGGTTGAAATCGAAAAGGAACTTATATTCCTTCTCAAAGAATTTATGCAGGCAATATTCATAAAATTCGAAGAAAGGCGATGAGTTATATGCTGAGAATATTGTCCGCCAATGGTTTACCTGCCAGTTTTGCCCATCATATATCTTTATATCCCTGATCTTTGTTTTGCCACTCCGGCCTTTAGCCACAGGGATTACCAATGTTACAGGCCCATTTGCACCAAGCACGACACACCTGTTGCGGTAAGTTTGTTTGGGGAAATTTTCATGTTGCTCAATGAATACCTCTCCTTCAGAAAGGAATTTGGTGTAATATTGAACCGGCGCAAGGTAGGCTGTGCTTAAAATTATTTTGTGCTCCATCAGATATTATTGAAAACAAATTTTAAAACCGCCTCTTAATCATTAAAGAACGAATCGCCATCCTGATCGCCCAATTCTACCCCTTCGGCATCAACATTGCCCCCAGGTGCTTCCCGGCCGTTTGCTTTATACAATTGCTGCAGCTCTGCAAGGGATTTCTTAATATGGGTATACTGGCGTTTCACCTTCCATAGCCTTGGATAGAAATAGATTAACGCCAGTATGTAGCCTAAAGCCAGGCAGCATATCAGTACCAGTACCAATGGAGCATTCGGGATTTCCCAGAAAAAAATACTGATCGAGACAGTAATTGAATTTTGCAGGGTGAAAATGACCAACAGGACTGCAAGGGCCAGTATGAGAATAATTAATACAGACATGGTCAATATACTTTTATTTTGAACACTAAATTACAAAAAAAAGGGTAATGAATCTCATTGCCCTTCTTCCGACTTATTAATGGATTTTCTTAAAAATCCTCCGCCAACGTATTTTGTGTAGAATACCACTGTCTTTGTCAAGCGACAACCATATAATCTCCGCTTTGCCAACAACATGGTCTTCGGGGACAAAACCCCAGTACCTGGAGTCGGCAGAGTTATGCCTGTTATCACCCATCATCCAGTAATAATCCATCTTAAAAGTATAACTGGCTGCAGCTTCCCCGTTAATATAAATAGTTGAATCTTTTACCTCCAGCTTATTATTCTCGTAAACAGAGATCAGCCGTTTGTATAAAGGGAGGTTTTCGATGGCCAGGCTTACAGTTTTGCCTTTGGCCGGTATTGTTAGTGGCCCGAAGTTATCGACATTCCATTTAAAATGCTCGCTTGCAGGAAATATATTTTTATCCCAGACACCCGGTTCCTCCAACATCTTCTTAACCGAGATTACATTGCTGAAGGATTTTAGCTTTTCTACATTCTCATCGGTTAGCGGGAATATATATTGCACGGATGAGAATTCATGCCTGTCGGCTTTAGCAATATGAAGGCGTTCGAGTGCTTTCGGGTTGATGGAAGTACCGTCTGTTTCAACGATATAGTTGTATTGCATGCCATCGAAATGATGTTGTTTCTTGCCGTTTACATAAAGTACGCCTTGTTTTAATTCTAATACATCGCCGGGGATCCCCACGCATCGTTTAATATAATTTTCGCGTTTGTCGACCGGGTGGACGATTATTTCGCCAAAGTTACGTTTATCCGACCACACCCGCTCACGGCCATAGGTCCTTATCAATTGATAATAGCTTTGCGTAGGCAGTTTGCTGGCAACCGTATCCCCTTCGGGGAAGTGGAACACCACCACATCGTTATTTTTCACCTTGCCAAAACCCGCCAGCCTCCGGTATGGGGTTTTAATCCATTCTACATACGATTTTGCATTTACGAAAGGAAGCTTATTGTGTACAAACGGAAAAGAGAGTGGCGTATTCGGCACTTTAGGGCCGTATGCTGTTTTACTTACAAACAGGTAATCGCCTACCAACATTGACTTTTCCATCGAAGAGGTTGGGATTGTATAGGCCTCAATAAAAAACATGCGGATAAAGGAAGCAGCTATTACAGCAAAAATAATAGCATCTATCCATTCAACAACCTTGGTTTGTTGCCCGCCGGGAGGGTTTTTCTTTTTCCAAAAAGACCAGTGTACTTTCCTGGTAATATAAATGTCGAATATAATTGCAATCCCGATTAACCACCAGAAATTTTGCAGCCACAAAACCCATAAAAAGTATATCGCGGCAACAGTGGAAAATTTAAACCATTTGTTTGTCAGTATTTGTTTCATCTTAAAAATAATATCTATGAGACTGTTTAAACTTTATCCCTGCCTGCCGGGCAGGCAGGCTTTGGGTTTTATTATAATTCCAATAAATCGGACATGGTTAAAATGCCTTTCTTATTTTGGCAGTATTCGGCTGCAAGAACCGCTCCTAATGCAAACCCTTTACGGCTTTTAGCACTGTGCGTAATCTCAATATAGTCTACATCCGATACGTACTTCACTGTATGGATACCGGGAACCTCCCCAACTCTTTCAGAGATGATGCCCAATTCGTTTTCTGTATTCTGCACGCCGCTTACCCATTTGTTTTTATACGGCAACCTCTCCAGGAGCTCTTCGGCCAGGCTGATTGCTGTGCCGCTAGGGGCATCCAGCTTTTGGGTGTGGTGTACCTCTTTCATTTCAACATTGTATGAATCCTGCCCTGCCATTAGACCTGCCAGTTTCTTGTTCAACTCAAAAAAGAGGTTTACCCCCACCGAGAAATTACTGGCATAAAAGAAAGTACCGCCGGCCTTTTTACATTCATTAATGACTTGCTCTTTTTGGCCAAGCCAGCCTGTGGTGCCGCTAACAACCGGTATGCCTGCCTCAAAACATTTCAGGTAGTTGCTTATTGCTGATGAGGGCACTGTAAACTCAATAGCCACGTCACACCGCTTTAAATTTCCTACAGTAAGTTCTTCCGGGTTATTAATGTCGATAATTAACGGTATTTGATGCCCACGGGCAAGGGCAATTTTTTCAATCTCCCTGCCCATTTTTCCATAACCAATTAATGCTAACTTCATTTCCACTTTATTCAAATCGGGAACAAAGATATAATAATCAGTAACCCACTAATTGAATTGCACTAAATTATTTCGGCAAATAATGTATTTTTTCAGGCAAATGGATGATGGAGTTGTTTAAAATAAACAAACCGGGTAGTAATTCATTTTCGATTGTTATTATCTTTGGGTGGAGCAAATTTACAGAGAAAGCATGTCAGGAATTACTGAACACAGGAAGCAACATATTGAACAATTGTACCAATTGTTTAATGGTATTTTAGCAGGCAGCAACCTAACCGGGTTGGTTGAAGAAAACAAACAACTGATTGAAAATACTATCCCGTCCGATGTGGTTTATTTAGTCGACAAACTTATGCTGTCGGGGATCCCGGTGGGCAGGCTAAAGAAAGGGATTAATAAATTATTGAATTTACTTCACAGGACCATTCGTAGTTATCCGTACCACAAACCGGCAAAAGAAAGTTTCCTGGGTTGCCTGATTGAAGACAATGCCCAGTTAGACAGGCGGTTAAAAGCCATGAAGCCTCTTATCAGGGAAGTTAACAAAAGCAGCAAAAACAAAAATTTGCTTGACGACTTAAAAATAAACCTGGCCGGGCTCCATACTTTTGACAAACATTACCTGATTATAGAGAATGTACTGTTCCCTGTACTTGAAAAAAAGTGGGGCGAGTTCAGGTGTGTTAAAGTAATGTGGTCTTTCCATGACGATATCCGTAAGGATTTAAAGGCAGCTACCCGGCTTTTAGAAAGTGGCCGATTCGATTTAAAACAATTTAACAGGCTAATCGGCAACCTGTTTTTTAACATGTATGCAATTGTGTTCAGGGAGGAGCGGATTTTATTCCCGCTGGTGGCCGAAACAATCCCGGAGGAAACCCTTAATAAATTATTTCACGAGAGCCTTGAAATAGGATTCCCATATTACCAGCCGGAAGCCCTTCCCGAAAGGCCTCAATACGGGAAAAAGTCGAATGAGGTCGACCTGCAGTCAGGGGTTTTATCACCCGGGCAGATACGGCTATTATTCAACCACCTCCCGGTTGACATTACCTTTGTAGACGAAAACGATAAAGTCAGGTATTTTTCAACCCCCGAGAAGCGTATTTTCCCCCGGACAAAATCGATCATCGGGCGCGATGTTAAAAACTGCCACCCACCCGAGAGTGTACACCTTGTGGAACAAATTGTGGAGGCATTCAAAAAAGGCGAGAAAAGTGTTGCCAATTTCTGGATAAAAACGAAAAGCGAATATTTGCTGATCCGCTACATTGCTGTCCGTGATGAGCACGGCAACTACAAAGGAGTGTTGGAAGTATCACAGGAAATCTCTGAAATCCAAAACATATCGGGTGAAAAACGGTTATTAGACTGGATATAGTTTATACAAATCTAATTCACATGTTAAATGTCTTCTTTTATTTCAGATAGTCCGAAATAACCCATGTTCTTACAAATTTTTCAAAACAGGTTGCCAGTGCCCTAAAAAAATCATTAGTTGATTTTTCTAATATTTTTTCACAAAAAATTGGCACCCAAATTTTATAATGATTGTTTATAAAATGCACCTGCAGGACATGAAATTTTTGCGCACTTTTAATATTGCCGGTTTTGAGTTCATTAATTTCATTATAAATCAGGTAGTAAAGAAATTCCGTTTCAATTGCAATATGATCCGGAAGGTCTTTTATTTTCGAGTCAAATGCAAGCCCTGCTTTCCGGTAAAAATCAAGGACCCACATGGTCTGTCCACTCATTATCAAATTATCTCCCAGATAGAGGGAACTATATGGTGGAGCCTGAACCTGAAAAGGGCCTATAAAAAGCCTGGCATATTCTATCAGTAAATCCTGGGTTGAATATCTTTTTGTACTTTTTTGCATCCTTTGTACAGAATCTATACAATCAGGATTTACTGTTTCAAAATATAATTTTAAAGCTTCAAAGGTATTTTTGTTCCTTATCAATTCTTCTTCAGGTTGACAAAACAAAGCCGAAAAAATATTTAATATACCTGCCCTTTTTTGCTCAGCATTAATAAACTCCTTTTTCCCCATCAATCACAAAATAAATATCTAAAATACCTGCGTTAAGTTACCTCGAAACAATAAGTTTCGCTGTCTGTATATTTTTGTTCGTCACCAATCTAACAATATAAGTACCTGTTTTCAGGTTGGAAACGTTGATTTCAAATATATGTTTCCCAGTTATCTTATATTCATCAGTCACAACATCTTTCACTTTCCTTCCACTAAAATCAATCAATGATATTGAAACATTGGATGGAGCCGGAAGGTCGAACTTAACATTGGCGACACTTGAGGTTGGATTTGGATAAACAAGGAGTGGTTCGAAAGTTTTCTCAATGCCTTGTGCTTCTGTAGGAATACCAAATCCCCCTACATAAAAAACATTTGGACTGGTGCCCGCCTCTGCGGTAGCCAGCATATCGCCTTTATTATTCCTCAACCTCGTATAACCTTCGGAGATTACTGAGTTTATTTCACTTTGGGAATCATCAAGGTCTCCAAATACTCTAGCACCCGAAGGGCAGGAATCAACACAAAAAGGATTATCTCCATTCTTCACCCTGTGGTCGCAAAAGATACATTTTTCTACAACGAAACTTGGCCTTACAGCTTTATAATCGGGGTGGGAATAATTATTCTTATCTGGCGGGACTTCTCCGGTTATAGTTACAATCTCTTTTGGATTTGATGTGCAGTTTGGAATAATTGCTTCTTTATTATCGTAAAAAGCATTAGCAGACTTACCGCCCCAGTTATATGAAATTACAGAGTATTGAACCTCGGCCTGATTAATGCTTTTATCACTATAGGGACAATGGACCTGACATAACCTACAACCAATACACCTGTCATTATTATGCATTGTTATACCATCGTCTGTTTTAAACATTGCCTTTGGGGTAACCGGGCAATTTTCAACACAGGGAGCATCTGTACAATGGTTACAAAGTACCGGGAACACTTTAAAACTAACACCCTGGCCATAGGAGCCTTCCGTAAAAGTCAGGAAATCTGCCCAATTATAATTTCGATCTTCTTGATTATATCCAGTATTATTTTCAGTTTTACAGGCTAATGCACAGGCTCCGCAGCCCACACACTTTTTTAAATCAATAGCCATTCCATATTTTGCCATAATATCCTATTTTCAAGATTAATTATTAAACTTTTTCGATTTTAACACCCACAAAGCCACCGTTTCTTGCCGTACTTCCTGATATTCTGTCATAATCGTCCGGCATAACATCATTATTATTCCCCCCAGTGGCTAACAAATTGGCATAATCACTTGCAAATCTTCCATATGCCCAGTGGCCTCCACCATAAGTTTTGGCTACGGTTCCAGGTTTGACCCCTTCCCATAATTTTGCTTTGGTAGTAAGGCTACCTGTTACCGAAGTCACTTTCACCTCATCCCCGTTAGAAATCCCTAGAGAAGATGCATCAGATGGATTTATCTTTATTACGTCTTCCCAACTGTTATCACCTGGGTCAAGATATTTGAATTCGTAATACCCCCTTACATTCTGGCTTCTTCCTTCACGGTTGAACCTGGATTTTATATCAATAAAATCGAAAGGATATGTATCTATATCTCCCCAGCGATATGGTGCTTCATAATGAGGTACAAATGCAAGTTCACCTAGTGCTTCGTAATTACATTCATTTAAAACTGTATCAACATCAGTAGCGTGCTTTGCAGCATGCCCCTGTAATGCTTTCTTTAACGTTTCACTGTAAAACTCGAACTTGCCGGTCTCGGTACTGAAATTGCCACCCCAAAGTGATTTGAAAGTTTTAGGGCCATTAGTGACAACACCTTTTGATAATAATTCATCCCATCCTTTATCTAATTTGGCATAGGATTTTTTTGTGAATACTTTATTGGCATATTCAGCAAATTGCATTGAGTTTTCGGGAGCACCCCCCTCAGGATCATTATACTCGGTTGTATAATAATCGTAAAGATTTGAAAATCCTTTTGCCTTCAAGGCTTCTGCAATCATAAATGGGATCTCATTCTCATCTCCTTTGACATCAAAAAGTGGTGCTGTTAGTGGTTGTTGTATAGATATTTCTTTATAGAGATTCCCACCTGTTTTAAGAAATGCCCATTTCTCTGTACCATGAAAAGCTGCAGGAAGGACAATGTCTGCAAACTGAGACATCTCAGAGGCATTTGTTGTAATATGCGCAAAGAAAGGAAGTGCTGCTAATGCCTCTTCCCACCTTTGTGGTTGTGTGCATGAAAAAGCATGGTTACACCAGTATCCTATTACAACTTTAATGTCGTAAGGATCGCCGGCCAACAATGCGTTTGCAGTATTATTTGTTACGACTCCACCACCTGACTTCCCTTTCTTGAGGGCAGGAAAACGTAACGTGCCCCTCTGGTCGATTTTAGGGTAGCTTGCCCCTGTTTTGGCAATGTCGTCCTGATAAGGATGATAATCAGCAATACCACTTGTCGATGGTGTTGATGGTTTACGTACAGGGCCTCCAACATTATCTATCGAACCTAATAATCCGTTCAGGGCCCAAATTGCCATTGCAGTATATGTCCCCCTGGTTGTCATTACAGGCCCGGGTCCAAACCAAATAGAAACATTCGGGGCTTTTGCTGCCATACCTTCTGCTATTTCTTCTATTTTAGCTTGAGCGATACCTGTAATACCTGCAGCCCAGGCAGTGGTTTTATTCTTAAGTTCAAGATTCCACCATTTTACAACTCCATTTGATTCAATTTCGGTAAAATCGCTTTCGTTTACATCTGTATTTGCCACAAATTCAGAAATGCCAGTGCCATTAAAGTCTCCGACAAAATCCTTATTCCATAATCCGTTAACAAGTAAATGATGAGCAATAGCACTTGCCAATGCCCCGTCTTGACCTGGGTTAATAGCCAACCAATCATCTCCCTTTGCACATGCTGCTGTATAATGTGGGTCAATTACAACTACCCTTGCATTTTTACTTATCGTACCCCAATTAGCAATGGTTGAAGGGATTAACCTGTTTGAACGAAACGGATCAACTCCCCATAATACCAGATAATTAGTATTTGTAAGGTCATAATCACTGTAACCCCAATAACCTTCGGTCCAATATCTCCCCGATTTTTCAGCTTCGGCACATATAGCACTATGTGATATGCCATTTGGAGATCCGAAAATTTTAGGTAAAGCACTGTAAATTAAATCTCTGTTGTAGCTATAGCGTCCACGCAATACCATAAACTTGTGTGTCTCTTCATTGGCCCGCAATTCCATCATTTTAGTTGCAATGGTATCCAATGCTTCTTCCCAGGTAATTGGCACAAATTGTGGATCAATACCTTTTCCCTTGATAGGGTTTGTACGTTTCATTGGTACTTTTACCCTGTCCGGATCATAAAGTTGTTGCATTAATAAATGCCCTTTAGGGCAGAGGGTTCCAGGATTAAATTTTGAATTCTGATTACCCCTGACCTTAACTGCCCGTCCTCCCTGAATATAAATTTCACTCGGGCACCAGGTTGTACACCCCTGGCATGTTGATGGATACCATCCATCCGGTTTAATTTCATCTACAGATTCCTGAGATTTGGCGAAAGCACTGATAGCAGGATTAAAAACAAACGCACCTGCCCCTGCGGCACCAACAGATTTTAAAAAATCTCTTCTTCTAACTTTCATTATTTTTGGTTTTTTTAGGTTAGTCTCTTATAACATATCATTTTAAAACAGGGTGTATACATTGAATTTAAAATTTGCAGCCCTGAATCTTAAATCTTTATCCTATTTATGCGATAAAGATAGTAGGACACAAAAAACCACATGAATACAGACGGCAAATATATATCAACAAAATAATTGATATTTATTCCTTTTGAACACATCCATATTGCGGATTAATATTTCACTTATGACTTCATTTTACACAACTCCTTTCCCAACAACCACTTAATGAAACCCTTTACGTACTGATATTGCTCAGCTTGTTTCTATTTGATTTTTTTATTCCCTCAAACATTGCCAACAAGAACCAAAGTCCTTGATGGGGGGGAAACAGAAAATGTATTTTAACGATTGTTAAATTTTACCTGCAACAAAAGAAATTAGTAATCTAAGCTATCTGTTAGAAAAGCGTATACTGGAATTTATATCGAAAAAGATGAACAATAAATAGCCTGGCCATAAATTAGATTAGCAACGCCTTGGCCACGTCTACTGTAATGGAAATCAGACTGACAATTTAAATTTCTTACCTTCTAAATAATAAAATTTTAACAAATCAATAATTTTGTGTTTTAATTTTTCAAATAATCCGTTTTTTTTGACTAAATTGACAAAATGAACAAGAAAAATAAATCTACAGTGTTTATAAGTGATGGTTGACGTTTGAAAATAATTATATGGGGGTTTTACTTGAGAAAGATTGTGAAATATGCGTTAATAATTGCTGCGCAGTTTGTGTTGAAGAACACCAAAGCAGTGTTTTTTCCATTCTTCCAAAAGAAGATTTGGATATATTGATGGAAAATAAACAGGAAATCTCTTTTAAGCCTGGGGAAACCATATTAAAACAAAATACTTCTTCCACCCATGTAGTTTGTATAAAAAAAGGGATTGCAAAGGTATATATAGAGGGAGTGAAAGGAAGATGCCTCATTTTAAAATTAATTAGTGACCTTGACTTTATAACTGGTGGGGGTATTTTTGCAAACCATACCAGGCATTTTACTGTTACAGCAATAACCGATGTAGAGTGTTGCCTCATTAACTCGGAACAAATTCTCAAACTTTTTTCAAAGAACAGTGAATTCGCATTGGAAATCCTGAAGCACCATAATTATCAAAACAATCAATATTTAAGTTCCCTGATCAATCTTACCCAAAAATATATGCCGGGCAGAGTTGCTGATTCTATTCTCTACCTCAAAAACAAAATATTCAAAACAAATTCTTTTCAAATTCCTCTCACCAGGCAGGAACTTTCAGACATGTCAGCAATGACAAAAGAGAGTTACGTCCGCATTTTAAAGGAGTTTAAAAATTCAGGGATAATTAAACCCAATGGAAACTCAATGGAGATCCTTGATGAAGATGCACTTATATCCATTAGCAGAAATGGATGATTGATATATGTCAATATTTTTACTAATACACATCAATCCATAAGCAAATATATATCAACTTGCTTTTTTAGTTCAATTCCCCGTTACTGTCTAATTTTAGCCTATATAATTGTGTTCAATTTGTTTATAATTTAAATAATTTGTAATATTTAAATCTAATCATATCATTATGAAATCATTAAAAATATTTAAACTTATTATTTTGGTATTTGCATGTTTAGCTATTACGGTATCATGTGTTAAAGAAGGCCCTATAGGGCCGGCCGGGGCAGACGGGGCAGATGGGGCAGACGGTAATGATGGCCAAAATGGAGTTGATGGAAATATAACCTGTTTAGTATGCCACTCTGGAAATAATATGGACGAAAAAGAAGCTCAATTTTCTTTATCTGTCCATAAAAGCGGGGAGAATGCCGTAGCGTATGCCGGAGGGCGAGCAAGTTGTGCCAGGTGCCACTCTCACGAAGGATTTGTCCAATACGCTGAGTTTGGTAAAGTGCTGGGGGATATTTCAGCCCCAAGTGCATGGAAATGTGGGACATGCCATGGGCTGCATAAAACATTTGAATCAACCGATTATGCCCTCAGGTTAGCTGACCCGGTTGTTTCTCTTTTCGACCCGGATGTAACAATGGACCTTGGCGGCAATAGTAACCTTTGCGCAAACTGCCACCAGTCGAGGAAGCCTGGCCCGGTAGACGAAGACCAGTATAGCAGGAAAGGCACTCTTGTTGATGCTGCCGGTAACGGGTTATATGCAATTACCAGTGTTTACTACGGGCCTCACCACGGGCCTCAGGCTAATGTAGTTGCAGGCGTTGGGTTTGTCGAAATCCCGGGTTCTGTTGCTTACCCTGAAGCTGGTTCCTCATTCCATTTAAATCAGGCATCGTGTACCGGCTGCCACATGGCCGAATTCTCAAATGGCCAGGGTGGGCATACATGGAACCCCAGCCTTGACGCCTGCAATACCTGCCATGGCATAGATGAAGACAATTTCAATTATGGCGGTATGCAAACAAATATAAATACCAGGCTTGAAGAACTAAGAGATAAACTGGTAGAATTAGGAGTTGTAGAATGGGTTGAAGAGGAAGGAGAATTCAAACCGGTGGTTGGAACATACCCAATACTTCAGGTTCAGGCTTTCTTTAACTGGACAGGCCTTGAAGAAGACCGCAGTTTAGGAGTGCATAATCCGAAGTATGTTAATGCATTATTGATTAATACACTGGAAGCTCTTCAATAAATACGATATTTCAATTGCTAAAAAAGGCTTCTCAATTAGAGGTCTTTTTTTATAATAATATTAAAAATTAAAGCAAGATGAAGAAACTAAAGTTATTACTTCCAATAATAATCCTTTTTCTTACGTTTAGTGCATGTAAATACGATTTTATCCTCCCTGAAGAGATACCGGTCATTGACCCGGATAATCCAACAGCAGAAATCTTTGGGTTCGCGGAATATGTATTGCCAATATTCAATAATAATGACAATTGCACTTCCTGCCATAAAACAGGGGGTCAATTGCCTGACCTTACTACTGAAAAAGCATACTCTTCACTTAACAGCGCAAGGTATATCAACCTGTCATCACCTGAATTAAGTAAAATTTATACTCATCCTTTGCCTGGTACAAGTACACATAAACATAAAAAATATACAGCTCAAGAAGCAGCTATAATACTTGCATGGATTAAGCAGGGAGCTAAAAACAACTAATGTTATATAAATACTCGCTATAATGAAAAAAACATTTATCCTAATTATATTTATCGCCCTTACATTTAGTAATGCGGTAGCACAGGAAGATACTATACAAAAAGTAAAAGACATCCCGGTTTGGTTGCCTTTCGAGAGCGGTTATTTAATTGACAATCAAACTTCTGTTATCCCGGCGGTAAAAACGCTCGAATATGTTATTCAACATAAATTTGGGAATACGGAAAACGGCAGGTCTGATTTGTGGGGGATTTATGCCCCGGGCGCAAATATCAGGTTAGGGTTCAATTATGTATTAGCCAAAAACTTCCAGGTAGGTGTTGGTTTTACCAAAAAAAACAAATACAGTGACTTTAGTGCAAAATGGACAATCTTGGAACAAACCCGAAAAAACAAGGTGCCGGTTGCGGTTACATTGTACGGGAATTTTGCTATTGACGGCAGGGATATCAGTGCATTTGAAACCGGGAAGGTACAACGTGCCTTCCATGTCGATGAACAATCCGGTTATAAATTCCCTGACAGGCTATCTTATTTTTCTCAGTTAATTATAGGCAGGAAATTTACAGATTGGCTATCGTTACAAACAGCTGTAAGCTTTACGCATTACAATGCTACCAGGATTACCAGTGTCCAGGTTGCAGACGGCAGGTATATTGCCGAAGACCATGATAAAATTGGATTGCACTTTAGCGGGCGGGCAAGGATATCTCCTCAAACTTCGTTTATTTTTAATTATGACATCCCTTTGAAAATAAAAAATATCTCGGAAGAGATTGAATGGCTTGATTATCCACGCCCAAATTTAGCATTTGGGGTTGAAATATCTACCGGCACCCATGTATTCCAAATTTATATGGGTACTGCTGACGGGATAATCCCACAAGATGTAATTTTATACAACCAAAACGACTGGAAGAATAACGGTTTAGCTATAGGATTCACAATTACAAGGCTTTGGGAATTTTAATGAGCATAAACAGCTTCACACAATAAGCTGTTAAAGGGGCCCTTTTATTCTTTTAAAAAAAGGAAAGTGCAGACCCGAAACACTTCGATAACCATTGGTTGAAAAACTTTCTTCAGTAGTTCTCTGATGATGTATTATTTTTAAGAAAAATGATTAAATTTGGGGTACAAAAGAATCAATAATCAAATTAACAGAGGGCTAAACCACTATTTTAAATTATAGCGACTATGTCATTCTTCATCCGTAGTTTTATATGTTCAATATTTATTCTTCTGTTTACCTTATCTTCAATACCCCAGAATATCCCCAAAGAAAACAGGCATTGTATAAAATGCCACTCTTCGCAAGTTTATACGATATATAATAAATGGACAGAGAGGGGTGAAAGAAGGTTAATGAACCCTTTTTATATTTTAGACACGGTCAGACTATCAGCCGGCGTACATAAAGACTTTCAGTGTATTGACTGCCATTCGCCAGACTATGAAACATACCCTCATAACAGTGAATTAAAATTAGAACCCAAAAGCACATGCCTTGATTGCCATGGCGGCGATGATACTTATGCCTCTTTCCAATTTGAAAGAATAAAAAAAGAATTTGAAAAAAGCATACATTTTAAAATCAGCGGAGAAAGTTTTACCTGTTCAAAATGCCACAGCCAACACTATTATAAAGTAACAGCACGGACAAGTGGTAATATTAGAGAAATAGTTGACTTCGATAATGCTATGTGCCTGTCGTGCCATAACAATATGACTAAATACCAACTGGTTTCGAGCCATGAAAACCCGCAACTTGTGGAGGTACACAACTGGCTTCCCAACCAGGCACTCCATTTTAAGCATGTGCGTTGTATCGAATGCCACACTGAAGTGGCTGATTCTTTGATGGTATCACACAATATTTTACCGAAAGAGAAAGCCATGAAAAAGTGTGCCGAATGCCATTCTGCCAATTCATTGCTACAAGCATCTCTTTACAAATACCAAAATATCCAATCCAGGACTGAGAAAGGTGCTATTAAAAATATTATCTCAAATAAATCGTATGTGATAGGGGAAAACCAGATACCATTACTTAATTGGTTGAGTATCCTGATTTTCATTGCAACGCTTGGGGGGATTATAGTGCATATTATTTTTAGGATATTGATAAAATAAAGTAACATGGCAGAAGAGAAACTATATTTGTACCCGGTTTGGCTAAGGACCTGGCATGGTATTAATGCTATTGGAATTTTAATTTTAATTGTAACGGGAATTAGTATGCAATTCTCAAATCCCGATCATTCACTTATTAATTTTGAATTAGCTGTTAACCTGCATAATATTTTCGGGATTATTGTTGCAATTGGCTACTTGGTTTTTATTATTGTCAACTCAGTAACGCCCAATAAAAAATATTACCGGATGAAACGGAAGGGGCTGCGCAAAAGATTATTAAAACAAGTCCGGTTTTATACCTGGGGGATGTTTAAAGGAGAAGAACCGCCATTCCCTGTCTCAGAGAAGAGGAAATTCAACCCACTTCAAAAATTCTCATATCTTGCTGTAATGTATCTTCTTGTCCCTGTGGCAATTATCACAGGCATTTCCCTGTTGTTTCCCGAACTGATTATCGAAAAAGTTTACACAGTTAGCGGCATTTTCTTAACGGCAATATTGCATGCAAGCATGGGGTTTCTAATCTCAATTTTCTTAATTGTCCATTTGTATGTCGCTACGATTGGAAAAAATCCGTTAAATAATTTTAAAAGTATAATAACAGGGTGGCATCATGCTTAAATGGGATTCTTTTAGATAACCGGGGTGATGATTACTGTTTCAAACGATAAGGCTATGGTGAGATATTATAAAATCATATTGTTCGCAATAATGATGTTTCTAGGGGTAACCCACTTATCCGCACAATCGGACGATGATTGTTTTATGTGTCACGATGACCCTGAAATAACTTCGGAGAAACCCGGTAAAAAAGTTTCATTATATATACCTCCCAATGCCCTGGCCCATTCGGTTCATAAAAACGTATCGTGTGGGTCATGCCATACCGATGCTGCTATTGAAGATTTCCCACACCCCGAAACTCTAAAGCCTGTCAATTGTGGGGCCTGCCATGAGAAAGCCCTGTCCGATTTTTTAAGGGGGAACCATGGCCGGGCATTTCAATTAAAAGACAAGAATGCCCCCGATTGTAAGGAATGCCACGGCACTCATGAAATCATAAGGTCGGACCGGCCCGAATCACGGACTTATAAAATGAATATCCCTGTTTTATGCGGGTCGTGCCATAAGGAAGGAGCCCCTGTTTCGAGGGCATATAATATCCAGGAGCATAATATTGTTGAAAATTACAGCCAGGGTATTCATGGCAAGGGGCTATTCAAAAGCGGGCTTATTGTTACCGCTACCTGTAACGACTGCCATGGGAACCATCTTGTCCTTCCCCATACAAATATAAACTCCAGTATCTCACCGAGGAACATTGCATCTACTTGTATGAAATGCCATGCCAGGATTGAAGATGTCCATGTAAAAGTGATAAATAAGAAGTTATGGGAGAAAAAACCCGGTGCAATCCCGGCATGTACCGATTGCCATCCTCCGCATAAAGTTGAAATGCAAAATATATTGTCTACGATTTCTGATAAAACCTGCCTGAAGTGCCATGATAAAGAAGGCATACACATGGTTGTGGGCAATAAGGAGATTTCATTAAAAGTTGATGTTTCGCAACTGGCTGTTTCAGCCCATAAGAATATCACTTGTGTAAAATGCCATTCCGATGTAACAGCCAATTTACAACGCCCCTGCGAAACAGCAGATAAGGTCGATTGTTCCAATTGCCATGCAGCCGAGTCTGACATTTATTTTTCAAGCGGGCACGGGCAGGCTTATTTTAATAAAAAGGAAAATGCCCCTTATTGTACCGATTGCCATGGAACCCACCTCGTAAAACCCAAGTCTGATGAAAGTTCCCCTGTATACAGGTCGGCAATCCCCGCCCTTTGTGGTAAATGCCACAGGAAAAACGGTAAAGCAACCGAAGGGACTCACCTTGTCGAAATAGATGCATTCCATGACTATTCAACAAGTGTACATGGAAGGAGCCTTTCGGAAAAAGGATTACTTTCGACAGCTGTTTGTACCGATTGCCATACAGCGCATGACATGTTGAAAGAATCTGACGACAGGTCTTCGGTAAACCCAAAAAATATTGCTGCCACGTGTGGGAATTGCCATAAAGGCATCTATAATGAATATATTGCCAGCGACCATGCATATAAAGAAGAAGAAGGAGGAGTAAAATACCCGACCTGTGGGACATGCCACAAAGCACATTATATCTCGGAAGTCCATCAGGATAAATTTATGTCGGAAATAACAATGCAATGCGGGCAATGCCATTCCGACCTGGCTGAAACATACCTGGAAACATATCATGGGAAAGTTTACCAACTGGGGTATTTAGAAGCTGCGAAGTGTTCCGATTGCCATGGAGCCCATAAAATCCTGAAAATGGATAATCCGGATTCATCAATTGGCCCTCTGAACATTGTGGCAACCTGCCGGAAATGCCATGTTGATGCAAACATGAAGTTTACGGGTTACTTAACACACGCCACCCATTACAATAAAAGTAAGTTCCCCTGGCTCTATTATACATTCTGGGCAATGACCGGTTTACTTGTTAGTGTATTTGTCTTTTTCGGGCTCCATACTCTTTTATGGCTGCCACAGTCGATTATTGCTATGCTCAGGAAGAAACGCCATGTAAAAAAGGCTGGCAAGAAAGAATTTATCCGGCGTTTCTCCAAAAGCCAGCGTGTTACCCATATTTTTGTAATTGTCAGCTTCTTATTATTGGCATTAACAGGGATGATGCTGAAATTTGCCTATATGGAATGGGCTAAGGCATTGGCTAGATTTATAGGAGGGGCATTTGTTGCAGGAGTCATTCACCGTATTGCGGCAGTTATCACTTTTGGGTATTTTGGATTCCACGTATTTTCATTACTCCGTATTAAATATAAAAGAGGTATTAAATTCAAAAGCTTTATTTTCGGAAGTAACTCGCTGATGTTTAACCGCCAGGATATAAGAGACTTCTGGGCCTCAATAAAATGGTTTACAGGACGAGGGCCACGCCCGTCCTACGGACGCTGGACATACTGGGAAAAATTCGACTACATGGCGGTTTTCTGGGGTGTCGTTATTATTGGCTCAACAGGGTTGGTACTTTGGTTTCCCGAATTTTTCACCATGATCTTCCCGGGCTGGATAATCAATGTTGCTCAAATCATCCATAGCGATGAAGCATTGCTGGCTGTTGGGTTTATCTTTACAATCCATTTCTTTAATACCCACCTGCGGCCTGAATCATTCCCTATGGATACGGTTATTTTTACAGGATATGTCCCGCTCGAAGAATATAAGGAAGACAGGCCACGGGAATATGAAGAATTGGAGGAATCAGGTAAGTTAAAGGATGTTATTGTTAAAACTGAATTCTCAAAACAACGGATGAGGCTTGTGAAATTTTTCGGGTTTATTTTCCTGTTTACCGGAATAGTCCTTACTGTCCTAATCCTGTATTCGCTGCTTACGCATTAATTTTTTCAGGTTAGTATAACGGGCTAATTTATTGGGGCTGAATCAGACCTTATATTGTAAATATATCCTACTTCGGGTAGGGCAGGTACAAATAATTCTGCCGTTAAGCTTACGTTGGTAAACACAATCTATGGAGTTTACGCAAAAAACAAATAGTTTCCCATCATTAATACTGGATATAACTTTACAAAGGTTTTCTCCCCCGCCTGACAGGCAGGAAAAATTATTTTTACATTTTATTGTATTCCTTTTAACCTCTTCGCTTATATAAAACATTACAACTTCATAAATTAGGATCAATAAATTACGTAAAGGTAATATATTTCCCCCTAAATATAATCCCCCATTTTGCCATTTTAAGATAGTATTTAAAGCAGTTCCTTGATACTTGTGTAAATACCGGAATGAATGTTGAATTATGTTTCTATCCTCCATTTTTCACAGGTAAGCTTCCGGATATATTTTCATAATAATTAGCGATATATAGAAAAGGTATAAATAAACAAAACATATTGAATTATGGCCTATTTTTTATAAACTTGCACAATAAATTATAAACCGTTTTTTCATTAAAACTTCTGGCATGAGATTACCATCATCGGTTAAAAACTGGGTGTCAATAATAGGTGCGGTGCTTGCCATTTTTAACCTGGCATGCATTCTGTCGTTATTAATCCTACATTCATTTTTTAATTTCGGGGGAGCTTATATAGGCTTGTTTATTTATATTGTATTGCCTGTATTTATGATTACAGGATTAATACTGATCCCTATCGGGATGAGGCTAAACAGGCACAAAGTAAGAAAAGCTAAAAAAGAAGGTGAAGCCAAAAGCTGGCCGGTTATTAATTTTAATGATGTTGCAACACGGAATGTATCAATAATTTTCGTCCTTGGCACTATCTTCCTCCTTATAATCTCATCAATAGGGAGTTATGAAGCATTTCATTATACCGAGTCGGTTGAGTTTTGTGGGAAGTTATGCCACCGGGTGATGGAGCCGGAATATACAGCATATCATGCCTCTGCACATGAACGGGTTGCTTGTGTCGAATGCCACGTTGGGTCAGGCGCAAGTTGGTATGTTAAAAGTAAGCTTTCCGGCTTATACCAGGTTTATGCCGTGTTAGCAGATGCCTATCCACGTCCGATCCCTACCCCTGTACACAACCTGCGCCCGGCACAGGAAACCTGCGAACAATGCCATTGGCCCGAAAAATTTTACGACAGGAAATTACTCCTGGAAAAGTCGTACATTGCCGATGAAAAGAATACCGAATGGAATATCCAGATGCAAATGAAAACCAGTTCAAGGGTTACCCCGGAAGGACTAGAAAAGGGTATTCACCAACATATCAACCCCGACATCAAAATAGAGTATAAAACTTCGGTTGCCAACAGGCAGGTAATACCCTGGGTTAAATATACCAATATCAAAACAGGGTATAGCGAAATATATACGGACAAAGAGAATATGTTGAGCCAGGCAGAGCTTGACTCGATTAAGCCCAGGGTAATGGACTGCCTTGATTGCCATAACAGGCCATCGCACGATTATAACGCTCCCCAGAACTTTATAGATAAGCTGATGAGTGACGGGAAGATATCTAAAACCTTACCGGAAATCAAACTGATATCAATGGTAGTATTAAATCAGGAATACCCGGATAAGGACAGTGCATTTGTAGCAATAAAAAAACAGGTTACCGAATTTTATGAAAAAAGCTACCCCGATTTGATAACCGGCAGGAAATCGGAGATTGATACAGCAATCATTGAAATACAAAACGGGTATGCCAATAATATCTTCCCTGTAATGAAAGTAAGCTGGAAAGCTTATCCAAACAATATCGGGCACATGGAATCGGATGGTTGTTTCAGGTGCCATAACGACCGGCACTCAACAGAAACCGGCAAGGTAATATCAAAAGATTGTGATTTGTGCCATATAATTACCGGGCAGGGGACGGCAGGTAATATGGATTATTCCAATTCGTCAGAGCCCCTTGAATTCAAACATCCGGTCGATATTGACCAGGCCTGGCGCACCGAATTCTGTTCAATGTGCCATTCAGAGCTATATTAGCCATTCTATTTAAATAGTAATATATTTTTGAGTATATTACACCTTTAAGTCGATAATTCAAATTTTACATTAAATAAACCGATGAAAATGACCAGACCAGGATCCATAACAGAACCAAAAGGCATAAAAATGATATTGGCTGCCTTTTTTATTTTTAGCTCTACCATAGTATGCCGTTCCCAGGATTCTTCGGATTTCACCAACAAACATCCTAATGTACATAAGGTTGTTGTTGACTCGGTTTTGCAAACAACCTCATATACCTACCTCCTCGTTAAAGAAAATGGCAATTTGCAATGGGTTGCCGTTCCCAAATTAGAAGCGTCCATAGGTGACACTTATTATTTCCAGGGTGGGATGGAAATGACAGATTTCAGAAGTAAAGAATTAAACAGGGTTTTTAGTTCAGTGTTATTTTTAAATGGAGTAATTAGTTCTACAATACTTGAAGGAGGGAAAACAGTTTTAGAAGCCTCGCCACAATATTCAAGGGCAGAAACTGTAAAATTAGATTCAAAAATTGAACCGGCAAAGAATGGTATTACCATTGCAGAGTTATTCTTGAATAAAGAGAAATATGCCGATAAAACAGTGATAATCAGAGGGAAGGTAACAAAATACAATGCCGGGATAATGGATAGGAACTGGATACATCTCCAAGATGGCTCCTCCGGTTCATCAGATTTTGATTTTACAGCAACATCACAAATGGAAACAAAAGAGGGTGATATTATAACAATTAAAGGGAAAATAATATTGAATAAAAATTTTGGCTCCGGTTATTTCTTCAGTGTTATAATGGAAGATGGCATTATTATTGATAATAATGAGAACTGATGAATTAAATAGGATTGGCGAATTGGCATTTTAGCCATTTTTTTATGGCATTACTTTCTCAACAAAATAAAGGACCCCATAATAAATAATCTCATATTTGCCTGCCTTTCCGTTATTTCATTTTTTTTTATTTAGGTATAATAATAAGGCTTCTATGAAGGTATTTAAAAGACTTTTTATTTGCTCTCTTTTTGCTTTCTTCCCTGTAGTTTTGTTTAGCCAGGGATTAGCTAATAGCCACCATGATTTTACAGGGGCATCATGGAGTGGGAACAAAGCTTGCAGGCCATGCCATACACCTCACAATGCCAATATGGAAGTAGCCGGCTCCCCATTGTGGAATCATCAGCTTACAAATGCTTCTTTCCAGGTTTATGCAAGTTCAACCCTGAATAGTTCCCCAGGGCAACCTACAGGCAACTCAAAGCTTTGCCTCTCTTGCCACGATGGCACCGTTTCAGTCGAAAACTATAATGGGAATACAGGTGGTACATATTATACTACCTTCGGGAACCTGACGACAGATTTGAGGCATAACCACCCAATCTCTTTTGCCTATAACTCGGCCCTTGCTTCAATCGATGATGGGTTGCATGACCCAAGTTCAACGCCATCCGGCTTAGGGAGTACCATAGAAGAAGACCTGTTGCAAGAAGGGAGAGTGGAATGCACTTCGTGCCATGATGTCCATATCGGCAGGAATACGCAGGGGTGCATTGGGTGCCATAATATCCATAGTGGGAATATGACCACCACTACCCTGTCATTGTGGAAGTCAAATGAAGACAGTGCATTGTGTTTAACATGCCACAATAAATAACAATCATCATTAACATTAGCACCTGATTCCTCCCTGCCTGAAAGCGGCAGGCAGGTTTACCTGTTTCTTTTCTTCAAAGTGCCGATCCCTGATTTATGATGCAGGCATTATAACTATTTGGTTCATAACAACCAGATTTGGAATTCCGGGATTATGTAAAATTGTTTCCTGCATTTTTTTTTGTAAATTCGTGATAACGAATAGTTTAAATTAGAAGGCCTTAAATATACTTTCCTCCTTAACAAATTACCGCTTAATTTATAGTGAGGCCTGGTTCAACACGCAATCAATTACAAATGAGAACTACACGGATAAGATATTATTATGCATTACTTTTGAGTTGGACAATACTAATTGTTTCGCTAATAAGTTTAGAAATATTTAAAATTAAAGAAGAATCTGATAATCTTGCAAACACGGAAGCCCGTACAAATTTTAATAAAAACCTGGCAATACGCTTTTGGGCGTCTTCACACGGAGGTGTATATGTCCCTATTGATAGCATAACACAACCAAACCCCGCTCTTTCACATATTCCGGAAAGAGATATTGAAACACCGGCGGGAAAGAAACTAACTTTGGTGAACCCCGCATATATGATGAGGCAACTGAATGAATATTTTTCCGAATATTATGGAGTTGTAGGGCACCTGACGAGTAAAAAATTATTGAGGCCTGAAAATAAACCTGACGAGTGGGAACTTAATGCGTTAAACCAATTTGAGACAGGCATAAAAGAGGTAAGCGGGTATTCCGATATTAACGGCGAATCGTATTTACGGCTTATGCAACCGTTGATTATAAAACAATCGTGCCTGGGATGCCATGGTTATCAAGATTATAAAGTGGGGGATATCCGTGGAGGTATGGGTATTTCAATACCTATGAAACCAATACTGAAACGTACTTTTCAACAAAAAAAACGGAATATCCTTGCGTTATCACTATTATGGGTTATAGGCCTTATAGGTTTGTTTTTGGGTTATAGGAAGTTAGGCAATAGTTTGCGGAAACAGGAACAGGCGGAAAAAGAGCTGCAAGAACAAAACAAAGAATACGCATCACTCAATGAGGAATACAAGGTACAGAATGAAGAACTGATAAAAGCCAAAGCGAAAATAGAAGAAAGCGACCGCCTCAAAACCGAATTTATCAATAATATGTCGCATGAGATACGAACCCCAATGAACGGGATACTCGGGTTCTCAAACTTACTAAGCAAATCAGGGCTGACCCATGAAGAACGAAAACGTTTCATCAATATAATTCAGAACAGCAGCAATCAATTACTACGGATTATTGATGATATTCTCGAAATTTCTAAACTTGGGACAAAGCGTGTAAGAGTATTGGAAGATAAGGTTTGCCTGAACGGCCTATTATTAGAACTATTTTCAATTTTCGATATAAAAGCAAAAGAAAGTAAAATACCACTATACCTGAAAAAAGGGCTTTCAGATATAGATAGTGTAATATTTACCGACAAAACAAAGCTCAATAAAATATTGAGCAATTTGTTAGACAACGCTTTAAAATTTACAAAAGAAGGATTCATTGAATTTGGGTATACAGTTGTAAACAACGAAATAGAGATATACGTAAAAGACACGGGGATAGGGATAAAGGCAGATAAACAGGGAATAATATTTGAACGGTTTTCGCAGGAAGATGAAAATATCGCCCCAAATTACGGTGGCCTCGGACTTGGCTTGTCAATTACCAAAGAGAATACAGAATTACTCGGCGGTGAAATATCGGTGGAATCCGAAAAAGGGAAAGGTTCGGCCTTCTTTGTCAGGATTCCTTATAAGCCGGCACATCCAGGCACTGAATTATGAACCTCCCTTCGTTTGACAATCAAAAATCAGCAGCCGGAAGATATACGATATTAATTGCAGGAGACGAAAAGGCAAACTATAGTATCTGTTTTAGCATAGTCCATTAATAGGTTCTTTCTTTTTTTGTAATATTATACCAAAACCAAATGAGGAAGAAATGACACATAAGATCAACAAACTTATATATTTAACCCTTCTTATAACAATTAGCCTGTACGTATTTTATACCCCATTACTGTTGGCACAAAACAATGAAATAAGAAATAATCATTTAAAGATAAAAGTTGCTGCTGCTCAGATATTAACAGGTTATGACATTGAAAATAACGAGAAAAAAATTTCTAACTCAATTAACCTGAATAATTCATAAATTTTAGTCATGAGAAGTCAAAATACAAAGAGTACAGGTAAGCGCAGGTTTTCGACTCACAGGAATAGCCTAAGCTATTTCGAGAATCGGAAAGTGAGCATTGCCTTTAATCACAGTAGTTTGGCTTCGCAATAGAACAATTTGTGAATTATTCAGGTTAAAGAGGCTCATGATGCCGGTTGTGATATTATTATTTTCCATGAAGGATGTTTAACCGGCTATCCTGATGAAAAAGAAATAAAGGACATTGATTTTTCGAAAGTCCGCGCAGCAGAAAGAAGGATATGTAGTTTAAGCAAAAAATATAAGATAGCAGTACTATTAGGGAGCACCTCTGAAGAAGATGGCAAATATTATAATTATGTGCTGATCGTAAATGAGGAAGGCAATGTACTTGGCCTCTATAATAAAACGTGGCGGGCCGGCGAACGTCATTATGAGGTAGGAGCAGGCCCTGTTATTTTTACTGTTGCAGGAGTTGACGCAACGGTAATTATTTGCCATGATTTACGCTATCCCGAACTCGCAAGGCTTGGTGTTGCAGCCGGGGCAAAAATTGTATTTATCTCAAATAATGAGAGTGGCGTTACTCATGAGAATAAATTATTGGGTTATCGTTCAATGCAAATTGCACGTGCAACAGAGAATATGGTATATTCAGTAATGAGTAACTCTCCTGCTGACCCGAAAGATGTAACCCGCAGGAATTGTTCGCATGGGAACTCTAAAATTGTTGGCCCTTTGGGTAATATTATTGATGAAGCCACTTCATTTGAAGAAAGGCTGGTTGTAGGAATTATTGGCCTGGATAAAGCCAGCCGCTCCACAGTTTTGCGTACAATGGGAGAAGATGAAGGCTCAAAGAATTTTTATGGCGTAGAGTGTGAAAATTTTGCCTATAAAAAGTGGGTTATGGATGGGTTAAAATTAGTCCGCCGATTAGATGGTAAAAATATCCCCAAATACCTGATGAATATAGGGGATATGGATTAAAATGAATCAATTCGATATTGCCAACTAATGCGCCTGCCCTATTTTAATACTATCCGGGCTGTCCTTCGGGTTGTTTGCTCAATATATACCCTCCGCCCTTTGGTGTAGCCTGCAATTACTTCATCGGTATAATACCTTATAGTAACCATTTCAAGGCCGGAGTTGTATTTTACTTCATAAGTTTTTGCCAGCTCCGCGATAATATCTTCAATACCGTTCTCGGGCATGTCAACAACCAGGTTTAAGTCGATGGCCGACAACTGGAAAAGGTTCACCCTCACATGTATCCCGGTAAAATGTTTCAGTACTTTGGCAGCATGGCCAATACCAACAAATGAAAAATCGACAGGCGACAATGTGATGAGCACCTGGTTTTGTTTGATAATATACACCGGCATCAGTTCCAGTATATAGCCAACATTATGAATAAGCGTCCCCTCCGAACCAGGGTCAAGGAAAGACTTTACATACAGGGGTATATTTTTATTTTGAAGCGGTTTGATAGTTTTCGGGTGGATAATCTTAGCCCCGGAATGCGACATTTCAATCGCTTCGCGGTACGAAAGCTCATTGAGCATCTGAGTGGCCGGGAGTAATTTAGGGTCGGCATTTAATACCCCGGGGACATCCTTCCAGATAGCCAAATATTCCGCATCCAGTATATTCGCAATAATAGCCCCCGTAAAATCAGAACCTTCGCGCCCAAGAGATGTGCTGCTATTCTCAATAGTTGAAGCAATAAACCCCTGGGTAAGGTAAAGGTTTGTATCCACAAAATTAAATGACCCGGGAATCAATGAATTAGTGTCATCCCAGTTTACCTTCGCTTCCCTGTATGTGTCATCGGTTTTCAAACAGGTTCGGATATCCACCCAATTATTGGCAATGCCGGTTTCATTCAGGAAACAACTTATAATGGTAGTCGAAAGCAACTCACCATAGCATATAAGCTGGTCGTATTCATAATCATAACGGCGGGAAGGCGGTTTTTGCAAATGTGCTTCCAATTCCTCAAACAGGCTGTTTATCTTTACGGGTACCCTTTCTTCACTACCAAATAGTTCAATACCGATATTCAAATGAAAGGACTTGGCTTGTTTAAAAATTTGCCATTTCTCCTCTTCATTCCTGAAATAATGCCTCACCAATTCTTCAAAGAGGTTGGTCATTCCCCCCATTGCAGAAACAACCACAACCAAATCCCCATCGCAGGCACGTATTATTTCCCCGGTATTCTTTACCGAATCAGCATCTTTTACCGATGCCCCGCCAAATTTAAAAACTTTCATATTTATTAATTATACGGTGGTAAAACTAACAAAAAGGCACATTGGGTACTTGAAAAAGCATTAAATTTATAAGAGGCTGGTTAATTTTTTTTTAATTTTGGGAGGTACTAATTATAAGGCATAAAACGGGAGGGGCCATGGATTTATCTTCGAAAGTAACTTTAAATAATGGTGTTGAAATGCCCTGGGTCGGGCTGGGTGTATTTCAGGCGGAAGAGGTAATAAAAGCTGTCGGGTATGCCATTGGTTGCGGATACCGTAGCATTGACACTGCTGCCGTTTATAAGAATGAAGAGGAGGTTGGAATAGCTGTTAAGGAGAGCGGTATCCCCCGCAACGAACTTTTTATCACCTCAAAGGTTTGGAATACCGACCAGGGGTATAATTCAACACTACGGGCATTCGGCGAAAGTATTGAGAAACTTCAAATGGATTATTTAGACTTATACCTGATCCATTGGCCAAAAGGAGCCCGTTCAATAGAAACCTGGAAAGCGATGGAAGAATTGTACAACCAGGGGAAAATCAAAGCCATAGGGGTAAGTAATTTTATGGTTCATCATTTAAACGAGTTCCTTCCCGAATGTAAAATTGCCCCGGCAGTAAACCAGGTAGAGTTCCACCCTGAATTAGTCCAACCTGAATTGTTAGAATTTTGTAAAGGGAATAATATCCGGTTAGAAGCCTGGAGCCCTATTATGAAAGGGCGGGTGAATGATATCCCTGTTTTAAAGGCTCTGGCAGCAAAATATGGGAAGACCCCTGCACAAATTACTCTTCGGTGGGACTTGCAAAAAGGAGTGGTTACCATTCCAAAGTCGGTTACACCAAAACGTATTCAATCGAATATCCGGATTTTCGACTTTGAATTGAGTGATGAGGATATGGCAAAAATTGACCGCCTGGACAAAAATAAACGGATCGGCCCCGACCCTGACAATATCGCATTTTAGGAGTGCCTTAAAATTCTTATTCCATCCCGGGCACATTCAACAAAAAGTATGATTCAAATGGATTCCTGAATGATAACCTTGATGGGGTTATTCTTGATGAAGTCCAACGTGTTCCAGATTTGAACTTATTATTAAATATTAAGGCAGGATTTTTAAAAAATCGATGATTTTATAAACCTACTAGTTTTTTTGCATTACTTTTGCCCTCAGTTTGTTACAAAGTAGTCATTCGGTTTTATTTGTGAATTATTCAGGTTAAATCAAAATAATTAAGTTTTGAAAAAGAGGGCTGGAAATAATAAAGTAATTCTCTATGCTGCAATCATAGTAGTAGGGGTTTTCCCATATTTTGGGAATCTGAATTTGAGGCTCAAAGAAGAGGGTACTTTGAATAATGCCGATTCTTGTACAGTTAACTTATCTGAAGACTATTCGCCGGCCACATATTTTTATATGGAAGACATTGACTCGGAGGACCTTCTGAAGAAGAAACATTTTGCAATACTGAAGTTAACCCCAAATGTTATTAAAGAAACGGTTCAGAGGAATGAATCGTATTTCCTTTTTGAAGATTTTTCTTCCACTCCGGGCCTTATCATGCACAACCTGCCCCCACCCATAGGTTAACTCATATATACCCTCAATTCTGTTCATTTTAAATACATTATTGAGCCACAGTAATTGTTCTGTTTAATTTATTTAAAATATATAAACCATGCAAAACCGCAGGTTTAATTTATTCCTGATTGTTTACTTTATCTCTTTAATTCTGCTAATAGAGAGCCTCTTCTTCCTTTTAGCTGTAATTGTATCGTTCATTTACCGGGAAGCGATAAAAGAAGAGATGATATATTCTTTTCTTGTTTTATTTATCCCCGGGGTGATACTCTATCTTACGACTTTTAATAAAAAGATCAATAACATAACAAGGAAAGAGAGCATACTGATTGTAGGTTCAGGATGGATTATTATGGCTCTTTTAGGGGCACTGCCATATATCATTACACAAACAATACCCCGGTTTAGTGATGCCTTTTTCGAGTCAATGTCAGGATTTACCACTACAGGGTCTTCTATCCTTAGGGATATTGAATCATTGCCCCGGGGTATATTATTTTGGCGGAGTGAAACAAACTGGATTGGCGGCATGGGTATTATTGTCCTGATAATTGCATTGGCTCCCATTGTGGCAGGCAACAGCAACTATTTGTATGGCTCGGAAATGTCGAATGTGGCAGATGAGAAGCTTATGGCCCGCTTTAAACAAAACGCACGGAATCTTTGGCTGGTGTATGTCGGGTTAACGGTTGCCGAAACAATTATCCTTTATTGTGCAGGGTTGTCATTCCTCGATAGTTTATGCCATTCGTTTTCGACAATCGCAACCGGCGGGTTTTCAATGAAGAATGCAAGTATTGCTGCCTATTCACCTTTAGTCCAGTATATTGTCATGGTTTTTATGCTCCTTTCGGGCATGAACTTTACATTGCATGTACTCAGTATCAGGAAACAATTTAAAAAGGTAATCAGAAATGAAGAACTGCAGCTGTACCTGTTCATTGTTGTTTTCATAGGAACGGCTATTACCCTGCAACTGTTTTTTTGGAAGTCACTCCCACTTGAGGTTGCTTTCCGCGATGCCTTTTTTCAGGTTATCTCGGTCATTACAGCTACCGGTTTTACAACATCCGACTATCTGATCTGGCCAACAAGTGCCGTTGCCCTGATAATGTTATTGATGTTTATTGGCGCCTCTTCCGGTTCAACAGGAGGGGGTGTTAAAGTAATCAGGAACCTGATTGCATTTAAAAAGATCAACATGCTGTTTAAACAGATATTCTTTCCAAAGGCAATTAATCAGATCAGGTATAATGGCCAGATTTTGAAAAACCCACAGGTCAACAGCATACTTACATTTATAATATTATATTATTTTATCCTCGGGTTCGGGACACTGGTAATGTTAACGTTAGGACTGGACAAGGCTACATCTTTTGGGGCAGTAATCACTACAATGGGAGGTGTCGGGCCCGGGTTCGGCATGGTTGGGCCCGCCGGCAATTTTGCAAATATCCCTGAATTTGGGAAATTCTTCCTTATTATAATCATGGTGTTAGGGCGCCTTGAAATTTACCCGGTGCTGATTTTATTTACCCCCTGGTTTTGGAGGAACAGTTAAAATTTGTGAATCACCCAGGGTAAATATAAAGTTTATCTTATCCTCTGCCTATTCGCTGGTTAATTTAAAATCGGGTTAACCTCAGGGGTACACCTGTGGCTTTTTTTAGAACTATTATAGTACAACACTGTATTTAACGATAAATTGCTGAAATACGACGGGAAAAGACGCATAATAAAATAAAAGCCTATTGATTGAGCCTCTTTACTATGATAATGGGAGCCTCTAAAAACTGCTATTTTACATCCGGGTTTCCGCTCTCCCCAAATATTAAAAAATGTTAACGGCAGAGTTGGGAATTTGCTTATTTCTTTTCAACGCTCACTTTATAAAGCACTGCACCAGAGCATATTACAATGCAAAAAAAACAAAGCTTATAAAAATTCCGATGAAAATATTAATTTTAATAACATATACAAAACAACCACATTATTAAATTAATAATTCTATTTTTATACAATGTTGTCAAACAAAGAATAAATCATATAAAAATTAATTGCCATGGAGAGAAAGATAACTTTTAACGAGCTGCGGAAAATCAAAGATAGCTTGCCTGACGGTTCCATTAAACAAATTGCGCAGGAATTTAAAGTAACAGAGGAAACCGTCAGGAATTATTTTGGAGGCGCAAATTACGAAAAGGGTTCAACAGTAGGCATTCACATGGAACCCGGACCCAATGGAGGCATTGTCCTTCTCGATGACACATCTATCCTTAAAAGAGCCGAAGAAATCCTATCGCAGGAAGCAGTATAGTTGAAAAATATTTTGATACGAAATTAAAAAACTGCCTTATTTTATGGGGCAGTTTTTTTATTGTATACCTTTAACCTATGAAAAAGACAATAAAACCACTATTTGTTGCCCTGCTGGCATCCATCTTTTTATCATCGTGTAACAACAGCTGGGAACCTCTTTTTAATGGCGAAGGACTGGATGGCTGGGATAAATATATAGGGGTGCCGCTAGAAGGATTCGAAGAACAGGCTCTGAATGCGACTGCTGACAAAGTATTTTCGGTAATAGAAAAAGACGGGGAGAAAGTCATCCGTATTTCAGGCGAAGTTAATGGCTCGCTTGCCACAAAAGAGTCGTTTGAGGACTACCACCTTCAATTGGTTTTTAAATGGGGCGATAAAGTTTATACGCGCCGCAACAGTGGTTTATTATATCATAGTTTTGGTGAATTTGGTACTGCATTAGGGACATGGATGCCCAATATTGAGTGCCAGCTTATGCACGAAAAGCTGGGCGACACTTACCTTATGAATAATACCAATTGTGAAACCGCTGCAAAAAAAACAGAAGATGGCGAAGGGTACATTTTCTCGCCAGGGTCGCCTAAAGTAGCTTTTGGGGAAAAGGCGAATGGCAGGCCTATCCAAAAATTAAACGACAATGAAAACCCGCTGGGCGAATGGAACACCGTTGACCTGTATTGTTTTGGGCGAACCGCCGTACACCTGGTGAATGGGAAAACCGTGATGGCTAATACCAATTGCGGTATCTATTCCGGTGGGGGGATTGAGCCGCTTTCTTCAGGGAAAATACAGATCCAGTCTGAAGGAGGAGAACTATTTGTGAAGAGTATCAAAATCAGGGCAATTGAGGGGCTCCCCGAAAAGATTTTGAATTAATTTTATATGAAAACATTAAGCTACGAACAATATATAAACCCACTCCACAAAGAATGGATTATTTTTATCCACGGAGCAGGAGGGAGCTCAAAAACTTTTGGCCGCCAGGTTGCAGCCTTCCGCAAACACTTTAACCTGCTGTTACCCGACCTCCAGGGGCATGGCAACTCCAAAAATATCGTATTAAAAGAAAGCGACCGCCTGACGCTCGAATGGATTGCGTATGACATAATCAACCTCATGAAAAAACTAAACATTCAGGAAGCTCATTTTTTAGGGGTTTCACTGGGGTCGATCATTATACGGGTTATTGAAGATATTAACCCCGGAATAATTAAATCAATTGTAATTGGAGGGGGGATCATGAAGCTTAACAGGAGGACGCACCTGTTGTTTAAGAGTGGTGCCCTCCTGTCGCGGTTTATCCCATACCATAAGCTTTACCAACTGGTTGCCTGGATTTTAATGCCCTATGAAAACCATAAAGTTGCTCGCAGGTTGTTTGTACGAGAGGCTGCACAGATAAAAAAAGAAGTTTTTAGGGGGTGGCTGGGGTTGTTGGCTGAGTTAAAAACCAAACTGGACAATTACTTTAACATTCCTGCTTATAAGCCTACTTTGATGATTATGGGAAGCCAGGATTTTGCATTCCTGAAAGACAGCATAATTTATTCTGATAAATTCCCATTCATCAATCTCCTGATTTTACAAAGTTGCGGGCATGTGTGTAACATCGAACAAGCAGATGAGTTTAACCGGCTAAGCCTTGATTTCCTTTTGAAACTTCCCCATAAATAATATAAATCAGGCCATGCCTCGTGGTTGAAAATGCCTTTCAATAGTCCCCAGAAGCTTGTCAACCTGAATAGGTTTGGTCAATGTTTCATTGTATCCATTGCTAGCCGACATGCTTTTTAAATCGCGTGGGGAGTAACCGCTTATTACAATTATGGGGACATTCTTATTAACCCTCCGGATTTTGATTATTGCTTCAGCCCCACTCATCACGGGCATCTGGTAATCCATAAGAATGGCATCTACATTTTTCAGTTTATTTACAATATCCAACGCTTCTTTGCCATTATTTGCCCGTAATATCTTCGCGCCTGTCCTTTTGATGATGAACTGCATTAATATATAATTATTCAAATCATCTTCGGCGATTAAAATTGTCCTGCCTGCCCAATTTCTCATGATCGTTAGTCTTTAAATTACTAATTAACAAAAGATTCTCTCTTCGTACTTTTGCTTTAATTAACACTCTTCCCACACAGTTCCCTCACTATCCCAAAAGCATAAACTTCACTATTAATCTGAATTGAATTTGTAAACATCTCAACATTGACTTTTTCCCCTGTTTTTCTTTTAAATACAATTATATCGGGCCCTGTTGACATTCCAATTGAGTTCCTGACAAGTAACTGGATAGCCTTTTCACGGCCGTCCGAAGGTAATAGCCCCATATCAAGGTATGATTTGCCCATTAATTCGTTTTTATAATAACCCAGGATTTTCTCGGTAGCTTTATTGCCATCAATAAAAGTCCCTTTCATGTCGACCAGGAAAAACCCCAATGGCGCACTGTCAAAAATAGCCTTCAACCTTTCTCCTGTGATTCTCAACGATTCTTCCCACTTTTTCCGCTGAATGGCAAACCGGACAGACCTATGCAATTGCTTTTTGTTGAATTCCCCTTTTACAAGGAAGTCCTGGATACTTTTGTCTATTAATTGAAATGCCAGTTCTTCATCATATTCCCCGGAGAGTGTGATTAACGGGCATTTATTCTCAATCTCTAATATGGTATCTATTGTATTTACCCCATCGATACCAGGAAGGTCGAGGTCTACCATTATCAGGTCAAAATCGGTCCTCCTAATATGTGATAACCCATCTTCAAGGCTTGGTGCGTGAATGACCTCTGTTTCGCCTTTACTATAACTTTGCAGCATACTAAGCATTTTTGCTACATCGTCAGGATTATATTGTATTAATAGGATTTGGTTCATTACATCAAAATTTCGTACAAAAATAAAAGAATAATCTTAGAGCCTTCCCTTCCAACTCCCCTCCCGCTTCAACAAGCCGGGAGGGGAGAAAATTACCCTGGAGGTAATTAAGTTTCCAAGGAAGGTTTTACCAACAACTAAAAACTATGATCGGATAAACAACAACTCAACATAAATAAATTTTAACGTCCATTTTAAAATTTAACAGGCTTATTATATTTTGCCTGCGAATAACTTTATTGTCATTACAAAACTACGCCACACACAACAGCCGGGGAATAGGGGGAAGTCTGAATTGGATAAGAAAAAACCCTTAACAGCAGGAGCAGTCCCGGTTGGGAAAACCCTGACTCCCCTGGTATTATTCTATGATATGGAAATCTGAGCGGTGGATATATGCCTCAGGTACAGTGTTTTATAAAGTGGTCGATTCCTCCCTGCCTATAGTGGGGTATCGCAGTAAGGAACGATCCATAATTAATTATCAAGAGAAGTGAATCCCATCCTTATTGCATATTTTGTGAGTTCAGAGATTGTAAAAATATTCAGTTTCTGCATTATTTTTTGACGGTGGGTCTCAACTGTCTTCACACTGATAAATAATTTCTCGGCGATAATCTTAGTTGAGTTACCTTCCGAGATAAGTTGAAGCACCTCTTTTTCCCTTGTTGAAAGTACTTCGCCGGTATTTGCGCTTGTACCATCCATATTGGAGACAAACTCACGCACCAGCACATCAGAAATCTCCCGGCTCAGGTAGGTGTGTTTTGAATGAACGGCCTTTATTGCATCCATCAGTTCATCGAATGCACAATCTTTCAGGAGGTAACCGGAAGCCCCCGAACGGAACATCCCGGTAACAAATTGTTTGCCCGAATGCATCGACAGTGCGATTATCCTGGCTTCATGGTATTCATTCAATATCATTTTTGTTGCTTCCATTCCGTTAAGGCCGGGCATGGCAACATCCATTATAATAATATCCGGTTTCAGTTTCTTGGTAAGGGCTAAAGCTTCCCTTCCATTTTCTGCTTCGCCGACAACCTTAATATTAGCTTTATCTGCAAGAAGATTCCTCAATCCTTCACGCATTATCTTATGATCGTCTACAATAAGTATATTTATTTCCATCCTTATATAATATTTATGTATTTACAGGTACTGACAGATAAATTTTTGTCCCTTTCCCCGGGGAAGACTCAATATACATCTTTCCCTGGAAATATTCTAACCGCTCCCGGATACTGAATAACCCGATCCCGGCTGTTTTGTTATACCGGGAATCAATATTTTTGGTTTCAAACCCTTTCCCGTTATCGCTTACACTAATATTTAAATACCTCCCTTTAAAATTAACTTTTACATTTACAGAGCTTGCCTCCGAATGCTTGATGACATTATTTAACAACTCGCCAACCGACCGGAATAACAATATTAATAAATCTTCATTTATATCCGGCACCTCATCTTCAACTTCCAGGTTCGTATTTAAATTATATTTCGAGTTGAGTTGCTCAAGTTTCCAGTTTATTGCAGCAGGCAAACCCAATTCAAATAAAACCGGCGGGCTTAACTCATAGGTAAGGGTACGTGAATTTTTTATAGCATCGATCACATACTTTTCGGTTTCTATAAGGTCCTCAATAGTTTTTTCGGGTAATGGTTCACTTTTCATCCCTGAAAGCTTAATCCTGGCCATTGCCAGGCTTTGCCCCAGGTGGTCGTGCAGGTCGACCGCAATCCTCCTCCTTTCTTTCTCAACCGCCAGGTTTAATTCCGAGGTCATTGACCGGAGGTTCTGCTGGTAAACTTTTATAGCATCTTCGGCATTCTTACGTTCGGTAATATCTTTTGTAATCAGGATAAATGCATCGGGCTCGCCTGATTTATTTTTGATGATAGATGCACTTAGTTCGCCATGGAATGTTGAGCCGCCTTTTTTAAGCATTATAAACTTCTCGTCTCTTAAGGCTCCCTCTCTTATTGTTTTCTTTAATAATACCCTGGCATTGTCCCTTAAGTCGGGAGCAATCAGTTCAATTGAATTTAGCCCAATCATCTCCTGAGGGTTGTCAAAACCATAAACTTCAGCAGTACGCTGAGATGCATATATTATATTACTATCCAAATCAGTAGTCATCACTGCATCGGGCGATGCCTCAACAATGGTCCTGAACTTCTCTTCGCTAACGCGTAATGCGTCTTCGGCATTTTTACTCTCTGTAATATCTTTAGCCAACCCGGCGATCCTGGATATTTTCCCTTCATTATCCCTGATCGGGTAAGCATTTGCCTGTACCCACCGGTATGTCCCGTCAGGCCGCCTTATCCTGAATTCCGGGAACTTTATCTCTTCGCAATTCTCCGGGAATGCGTCCAGGACTGCTTTTACCGGGGCTTTTTCTTCTTCGAAGATCGATACGAACCAATCGGTTGGGTTTTCCATCAAACTATCGCACGATTTCCCCCAAACTTCTTTATATGCCGGGCTGATATAAAAGATATTCTCCATGTCGGGCGAAGCCAGCCAGAAAACCTGCCCGATATTTTCGGCCAACTGCCTGAATTTTTCTTCGCTTTGACGCAGCTTTTCTTCGGCTTTTTTACGGTCTGTAATGTCAACACCTTCTGCCTGGTATTCCAGGATATTCCCCTGGTCATCAAAAATAGCCCGGTCTGTCCATTGCTGCCATTTTATTTTCCCATTGGAGAGTACCGACTTATGCTCGTCTACCTGTACCGGGTTTTCAAGGGTCAGCCCCTCTATTTTATTCCGGACACTATCAATATCCTCCGGTGCAATAAGCGTATACCGGCTCAACCCGATAAGCTCGTCCCTCTCCCTTTCGTGCATTTTACAATAGCTGTCGTTCACAAATGTTAAAATCCCTTCAGCTTTATATCGTATAATTGCCTGTGCCTGGTCTTCTATTATTGAACGGTACCTCTTTTGTGCTTCAATCAGTTTACTGGTCCGTATCTCAACCAATTTTTCCAGGTTGTTCCTTTCTATCCTCAGGTTGTCTTCAACTTCTTTGATCCGGAGCATAACTTTAACCTGGGCAACCAGCTCGGCCGGGTCAATGGGTTTTGCAATAAACACATCGCCGCCTGCATTCAGCCCTTTAACCCTGCTCTCGGCAATCGACCCCAGAGCCGACACCAAAATTACAGGGATTTGCCTGGTCGATTCCTGGTTCTTTAGTATCCTGCAAACCTCATAACCATCCATCTCGGGCATGAGGATGTCAAGTAAAATAGTATCCGGTTTTTTCTCTTCGGCCACTACCAGCCCTTCTTTACCACTTGTTGCTGTAAAAACCTGGCAGTCCGGCAGATAACTTTTTAATATTAATTCAATGGTAATTAAATTATCTAAGACATCATCTATCGCAAGGATTTTCGGCATAATTGCTTCTGTATTTACTTAAGAATATTATTGTGAATAAAATTAGTCAATTTTTCCAACCATGGAAATAAATTGGCGACTATAAATTCCACAATCAATTGTTAGTAATGAAATTCAGGGTTGTGTATTGTGAAACCTAAGCTATGGCCACCCAGCCTTACATAATACATTTCAAAGAGTCCAGGCATACAGGACGGCAACACCAGGAAACCGGCAGCCGTTTTTAATTCATTCAGTGATTTATCGGGTCAAAATCAGGATATTCCCTATACCCTGCCCTTGCCACAAGCCATATCTTTGATGTACCCTTTTTATTGAAACTGAATTAAAATGGAAACGAATAAAGCTAAGTTGGACGCTGCTTTTTCCCATTTAAAAAGTTATTGTGGAATTCTGTTTGTATTGTTAAGTTTTTCCTTAAAAGCGCAAACGGTAAACAGCGAAAAGGCAATCGAGGTTGCCAAAAAATTTTATAATTCAACAACGCCTCAACAACCGGCGTTGAAACTGGCTAAAAACATTGCTATGACTCTTGTTAAAACAGAGGTTATCAAATATAATGCACAAAACAATTTAAAATCAGCAAAATCATTGCCGGCATACCATATTATTAACACGGGTGAAAATGAAGGTTTTGTGATTGTTTCAGGAGACAAAAGAGCCAACCCTATCCTTGGGTATTCCACAACCGGGCATTTTAACCCTTATAATATTCCCGTCCAGCTCAAGGCATTCCTTGCAAATTATAAAAATGAAATAGCAGCAGTTGTTAAAAACGACCCTGATTTTAAAATCCCCACTAATCCGAAATGGGGGGAATTAACCTCTGCCGAAACAAAAAGTGCCGAAGTAACAACAGAATCATACCTGGTCACATCACAATGGGGGCAGGGCAAAAATTACAATGCCTACTGCCCTGAAGATGGGAGAGTACAGGCTCCTTACGGCGGGCATGTGCCCTCAGGGTGTGTGTCGGTAGTCATCTCACAAATAATGAGGTACTGGGCATGGCCGGCCCGCGGCACCGGGGAATATTGCTACACCCCGCCTTCATCAAAAAACTATGGCCAGCTATGTGCCAATTTCGATACAGAATACAACTGGGGGCAAATGCCCGACAAGCTGTCATCGGCAAGTAGCGATGCAGAGAAAGAAGCGGTTGCCAAAATTATCTACCATACTGCGGTTGCCGTTAAAACTGATTTCCGTTACAATGGTTCTTCGGCATCCAGTAGTTCAGCAAAAAACGCATTAAGGTATTACTTCCACTATTCGCCTAAGGTTAAGTTGCTATACCAAAGCAAATTCTCCGATTATGAATGGAAAGAATTACTGAAAGAACAGCTTGATAATGGTATCCCGGTATATTACAGGGGCGATAACGATGGGAATTTCGGGCACGCTTTTGTATGCGATGGCTATGATAGCGAAAACAGGTTCCACTTCAACTGGGGGTGGGATGGGAGCTACGATGGCTTTTTCAGCTTAAATGCAATCACCCCTCTCAGTAATTACAACTTTACATTCCACCAGGGAGCATTAATAAACCTTTTCCCCGACTATGAAGACTACACGGTGGAAGGGGCTTCCATTCAGAAAAAGCATATCACAGACGGAGAAAATATCTCATTAGCCTACAAACAGGTATATAAAGGTTATGACTTTAAAAAATACAACCCTTCTTATGGATATTATCTTTCAACAGATGCTACTTTAGATGGCAATGATATGCTTTTGTATGAAGATATAGCAGCGTTGTCATCTAAAAGCAATAAAACAGAAAAAAATATAACGATTAATATTCCCGGAAATTTAGGATACGGCACTTATTACTTACTGATTTCCGCTGACAATAAAAATGAATTTGAAGAGATTGACGAATCGAACAATACGGTTGCGTTACAGTTTTCATTTTCGGCACCGGCAACCCACGATTTCCTTGTTGAAAATGCCAGCGTTGCCTACGACAAAAATGCAACAGTTGGGAATAGTACTATTCAATCGGGGGAAAGTTTGTTGCTAAGTTGCCGCCAACTATATATTGGGGACGATAAAACAACGGTAACCCTGAAATCAGGGTACTTCTTATCAACAGACCAGAATCTCGATAACGGAGATGTAATCCTGGGCGAAGGCGTTTCCCCTCTTTCTGCAAATAATAAATACGAAGATTTAACGCTTCAGGTAACAATTCCTGAAGAAACAGCCTCGGGGGTTTACTACATCTTATTTGTGTCGGACTTTGAAGATGAATACATCGAAACAAACGAAGATAACAACATAAGCTCCTTCAAGGTTGATATTAACAATTGCTCGGACCTGATGGAGCCTAACAATTCATCAGATTTTGCCAATTTCCTTGGTAAGGTGAC
>UOEP01000130.1_pt1 | contig 55416 bp, 49 predicted proteins | sample 1989931 | NCBI WGS metagenome assembly UOEP01 (sample SAMEA4712198, study PRJEB27164) | hydrothermal vent metagenome | biome: marine basaltic hydrothermal vent biome; feature: marine hydrothermal vent; material: mineral | place: Pacific Ocean | collected 2011-06-14/2011-07-23 | depth 1691 m
AGGTCGACAATATGGAATGGGATATCCAGTTTTTTTGCGACCATTTCGGCTATTAAGGCATCGTCTTCCCATGTGCACCGGCTGGTAACTGCACCAACACGCTCGTGCCAGTTTACCATAAAGAGGGCAATGAGGTCGTACCCCTGCCGTTTTAGTATATAGGCAGCAACACTGGAATCAACGCCTCCTGAAAGTCCGACTACTACTCGTTCCATATTAATTGAATTGCGGAGCAAAAGTAAAAAGTAAAAAGTAGAAAGAAAAAAAGTAAAAGTAATTATTTCATAACCGGCTATTGGCATTACCAAAAGGGAAGGTTACACCCAGCCAGGGGATTGCAATAAAGGTATCGGTCCCTCCTCCGATTGGAATAAAAGCTCCAAAGTCGAAGCCTGCTTTTTTTGTCATTCTTCGTCCGCTTAACGAAATTATCCCGGTCAGCCCGTCTTTTGTGTTAAAGAAATAGTTATCAGAAAGGAAAAACCATCGGTTACTTGTCCGCACCTTTCCGCTTATTGTAAACACAGGGCTTTTTTCCATCTCCTGGTCAGTATACCCATACGTTAAATACCCTGTGCCCACACTAAAATTCTTGTCGGAAGACCCAACGGTTATATTGCCGTATAAAATCCCAAAAAAAGTATGTGCCTTGCCAATGACGGTCCCGGCTAAACCTCCTGCTCCTACATGAAGGTTGCCATTTGCCAAAGGGTGGGAGAATTTTGGTGTTATCCAAACAGGAATAGATGCGCCATCTAAGATAAACAATGGGATTGCCCCCCCGGTAAGTATAAAGTCATTTTGAATTTTAATGTTTCTTTTTGGTTGGGAAAATCCCGTAAGGGCAACAAAATTAAAACAAATAACAATTAAAAATATAAACCATAATAACCTCATGACTTAGTGGTTCTTCTCTTTCCTCCTTTCCCGGTGTAAGATTTATTTCCCGAGTTTTTTTTCTTTGAATAATATGGCCTCCTGCCTTTCATCCTGGTATTCCACTCCGGGGCGTCACCAAGGCCCTGGGGTAAAGGCAGTTTGATTATTTCCTTTTCAATCAATTGTTCAATCCGGTGGAATTTAAACATGTCGTCTTCATTCACAAACGTAAGGGCAACACCTGTTGTGTCGGCACGGGCGGTCCTCCCAACCCGGTGTACATAGTCTTCGGCATCATGCGGGACATCGAAATTGATTATCAGGTTAATATCTTTTATATCAATTCCACGGCTCAATACATCTGTTGCTACCAGTATCCTTGTTTGTTTCGATTTAAATTTCAATAAAACTTCTTCACGTTCGTTTTGCAAAAGGTCTGATGATATCCCTTCAACACTGAACTTATTTTTTTTCAATGAACTCACAATTTCCCGTACCTTCCTTTTTGACGAACTGAATACCAGGATACTTTTATAGTCGGGTTTATCGGTAAGTAAATTATTGATTAAATCTATTTTTTGTTTGTCGTAAATTAAATAAGCAGCCTGCAAAACTCCTTCGGCAGGTTTAGAAATAGAAATATTAATTTCAAAAGGGTTATTCAGTATTTTCGATGCGAATGCCCTGATTTTTTGCGGCATGGTGGCACTAAACATCAGGTTTTGCCTTTTCTTGGGCAGGAAGGAAATTATTTTAAGGATGTCATCATGAAACCCGATATCCAGCATCCGGTCGGCTTCGTCAAGGATCAGGTGTTCAATTTTATCGAATTTAACATACCCCATATTTAGGTGGGATATTAATTTGCCCGGAGTTGCTACAATTATATCGGCTCCCTGGGTCAATGCAATTTTTTGCTGCCCCCAGTCATCACCATCGCCACCTCCGTAAATGGGGATGGAGGTAATGTTTAACGGATAAGCCAATCCTTGTATATGCTGGTCTATCTGGATAGCCAGTTCCCTGGTCGGGACAATGATCAAGGTATTGGTTTCTTTGCTTTGCCTATTATGGATGAACTCCAATACGGGTAATAAAAAAGCCGCTGTTTTGCCTGTCCCGGTTTGGGCACAAGCTATAAGGTCATTGCCTTTAAGGATTTCAGGAATAGCCAGTTCCTGGATTGGTGTTGTTTCCTCAAATCCCATGTCAATAATTGCATCAAGCAATTCATCGCTTATGTCAAGTTCTTCAAACTTCATATTGTGTTAATCGCTACTTTATTAATGGTTAGAATTCAATGGGTAACGTGTTGCAAAGATATAGATTATTATTGAATGCAGGTTTATACATTTCCCCGGGATAAAATTATTTTATATTCCATACTTTGGGGTGATCTTATTTTTTCCTATTCAAATTTTTATCCTTACCTGATTACCACATTTTACACATTTGTTTTTATCCATATTTATTTTTATTGAAAAGCGGCTTCGTTGTATGAGCAAGGCAGAACAGTGGGGGCAATATGTTGACGACCTTTTCTCATCGAAGACATTGCCTAAATAAACGTAATCTAAATGGCATGAAGCAATTGAGTAGAACTTTTCAAGTGTGTGGATTGGAGTTGCAGGATTCCCCATCCGGTAAACCGGGTAGTAACGTGATATATGGAACGGGGTGTCGCGCCCTAATTCGTTTGATACCCATTGGGCCATCCTTTCAAATTCAGCCTCGTCATCATTGATGCCGGTAATTACAAGGTTTGTCACCTCTAAATGTTTTCCTGAATGGGCAATTGTTTTCAGAGTTTGTAATACGGGCTCCAGGCTTCCTTTTACGTATCGTTTATAAAATCCATCATTAAATGCTTTCAGGTCAATATTAAAAGCATCAATGTGCGGCAACAATTCATCCAGGGGCCCAGGGTTAATAAAGCCATTGCTTACCACCACATTTTTTAAACCTGCATTATGTACCTCTTTTGCGCAATCAATTAAGAATTCGTAAAACGTGAATGGTTCGTTATAGGTATAGGCTACCCCTATATTATTGGGTATGCTTAATGCCTGTGTGGCGATTTGTGGAGCAGACAAATAGCGGAACTCCCGGTACCGATTTGGCGGGCATTGCGAAATAGAACTGTTTTGGCAGAAAGGGCAACTGAAGTTACACCCTACTTCGCCAATTGAAAGGATTTCTTTGCCGGGGAAGAAATGGTAAAGCGGTTTTTTTTCAACAGGGTCGTTATGTATGGCAGCCACCCTGCCGTATACCAGAGTATTAAGAGTACCCTCAAGGTTGGCCCGCACTTTGCAGATTCCGCTTTTCCCTGGAGCTATGGTACACTCATGCGGGCAAAGCAGGCATTTTACTATTGAGTTCTTTTCTTTTTTGTAGTAACGGGCTTCGTGCATTTTGTCCCTGTTTTTAACCAAAATTACAAAAACAAAACCAGTTTTCAGCCCCCCTTTAAGTAGAGTCTGTAAATAAAAGTAAGTGCTTGCACGAAAACTCTGCCTCTGATAAGAAACGTCAAGAATGTGCTGAGACTAGGTAATCAACTGTTAAAATGGTAAAGGAAAGTTACAAATGTTTCATAAGCCGGTTTATCGGAGCCTTGAATGTCAACAATAATTTTCATTTGAGCCCGGGTAATGCCTCTTAGGTTTTTTATATCGTGCAACCACACCCTGGCCCTGATGGCATTGTTGACTAAAACTGCCTGTTTGAATTTTAATTTGTCGATCCCATAGTTAACCAGCATTTTGTAGTTGCGCACCTCAACAATCTCATTCCAAAAATAAGCAAGTAACGAAAGAGTCAGGTAGCCATGGGCAATGGTGCTTTTAAAAGGCGACTCTTTTTTTGCCCTTTCCGGGTCGGTATGTATCCATTGGTGGTCTATCGTTGCATCAGCAAATTTGTTAATTTGTTCTTGTGTAATTGTAAGGTAGCGGGAAGTGCCGATCTTTTTACCTAAATATTCTTCAAATTCATTGTGGTTGCTGATAATTACTTTACTCATAATTGCTAATGGTTAAATAAAGGAAGCGGTTAAAATAGTGATTTTATCTGAGACCCGTGTGGTTTTTTAAGTATCAGGGAGAACCGGGCTGGAGTATAATTATTTCAGGCTGCTATTCGCCCTGTATACTTCCAATGCTGCCGGGAAAGGACGTAAAGCCCTTTCAAAAATACCAAGCGAGTATGCAATGGCAAGTCCGTAGTTGGTTAGCGGCACCCCTGCCAACTGAGCTTTCATTATGCGGCTGAGCATTTCACGCCTGTTCCACATACATGCGCCGCAGTGGATAATAATTTTGTAATCGGAAATATTTTCCGGGAAATCGTGCCCCCTCAGGCTTTCAATTTCCAGTTTGCCACCGACATATTGTGTCAGCCACCGGGGTATTTTCACAGTGCCTATGTCTTCGCCAATAGGGTGGTGCGAACATGCTTCGGCAATAAGTATTTTGTCTCCGGCTTTTAGTTTTTCAATGGCCATTGCGCCACGTACCATTTCGGGCAGGTCGCCCTGGAAACGTGCAAACAAAATTGAAAAAGAGGTTAACGGGATTTCGGGCGGGGTGTCGGCAGCGACTTTCAAAAATGCCTGCGAATCGGTTACCACCAGTTTAGGAGGTTTATTAAAAAGGGAAATGGCTTCCCTCAATTCGCGTTCTTTCACCACTACACAGAAAGAATCATTATCTAAAAGGTCTCTGATACTCTGTACCTGTGGTAATATCAAACGGCCTTTGGGTGCTTCTTTGTCAATTGGCACAACGAGGATTGCCAACTCGCCGGGGCCCACCAGGTCGGCTAAAATACTTGGGCGGTTGATAAAATCTACCGGTGCGGAATTTAATAATAGTTGCCTGAATTCCAGGATGCCTTCTTTCTTTTCGGCATTGGTGAAAACATATTTTATTTTTAAGCTGTCGAGTACTGAAGATATGTTGGGGTCTTCAGGGTACAGGTCGATTTTATTAAAAACAACTACGAAAGGTATCTTCCGGGATTTAAATTCCAGCATAATTGCCTGTTCGTATACCCCCCAGCTTCTGAAATTGGTGACAATTACGCCAAGGTCTGTACGGTCGAAAACAGCTTTTGTGCGCGATACCCGTTTCCTGCCAAGTTGGCCGGTATCGTCAATCCCGGCAGTGTCAATAAATAAAACAGGGCCTAAAGGCAGCAGTTCCATAGGTTTTTCAACAGGGTCGGTTGTAGTGCCTGCAATATTTGAAACGATGGAGGCCTCCTGGTGGGTTAATGCATTCAACAGGCTTGATTTGCCGGTATTACGCCTTCCGAAAATGCCTATATGCAAACGAAATGTTTTTGATGCCCGCATTGAACCTCTTCCTTTTTTTGAGGCTGAAAGATAGTGATTATTCCTTATTTTTTATTCCTCAAAGAAATCTAAAATATCCAATAAGGAATATCCAAATAAGGGGTAGGCGCCAATTCCTTAGTTTCTTATTCCTTGATTTTGCGCCCTGTTTATTGAAATTGTTTAAATGCTTAAACGAACGCCCAGACTAAGAGCCCGCAACTTTATGAAATGACAAAAAAAAGGAAAGTGGGGCACAAAAAAAAGGATACCGAACTCCGGTATCCTTTCTCCAAATCAATTTCTCTGTATTATTTGCTAGCCTGATGTTTATCTTTCCCACAACTACTACTACTAGCTGATTTATCTGAACATTCTTTACTGGCGGCCTTGCTGCACTCTTTACTGGCAGATTTGCTGCACTCTTTGCTGGCAGATTTACTGCATTCTTTGCTGGCGGCCTTGCTGCAACTTTTTTCACATTCTGTTTTCCCATCAACTTTTGCTTTATCTTCACCGTCAGGAGTTGCAATTTGATTGTCGCTACCGGCAATTACCGTTACTTTAGCTTTTTCTGAATTTACTACGTTAGCATTTACGTTTGAGGTAGATACTCCGTATGCCACTATTAATGCTACAATAAGAATTAATTTTTTCATGGTTACTTCAATTTTTTTTTTGATTAATATCCAGAACAAATATATTTTTATTTAGTCTGAATTACCGTTAATACGATGTTAATATGATGTTAAAAGATATTTGTTTGTCTTTTATTTCTTTAATTTTGAAAAATGAAGTATTGGCTTCGGAAATATGTTGTCGTTTTCACCCTTATCCTGGTACTGGGATTATTGTTTATTCAGGTACGCTGGATTATTTATTCTATAAACTTCCAGGAGAAGGTTTTTCATAATAGCATCAACCTGGCATTGAATCAAACCATTGCAAATCTCACCAAGAATAAAAAGATGTGTAACATTATGAAGCAAAGTGTGGGGTGTGACACTACGCTTAATCAACAGATGCTTGCCTCCGGGATTTGGGACCAGTTACATGAATCTATTGATAATGAATTGAAATCGTATGGCATAGGGCTTGAATATGACTTATACATTATAACCAACGAGAAGGATACCATCCTGAGAGGGAGTCTTGATAAAGTAATAAAGAAAGGGGTATGTTACACGCAAAGCCTGCGGCAGGTTATCCAGGAAGCCGGTTACGACCTTGTTGTCAGCTTCCCAAGCCGCACAAAATTTTTCTTCGACAGGGTTGGCCTGATGTTCCTCTCATCGGTTGCCCTGATATTAATGATAATCGGGTCTGTTTTCTACCTGTTGAAGTTGTATAAAGAAGAATTAATTCTGGCAGAACATACAAAGGAGTTGATAAATAACGTTTCCCATGAGTTTAAAACCCCCATCTCTTCCATATCGCTGGCCTCGAATATGATAAGGAAAGAGCGTTACAATACCAATGAGAAGTTGCAAGAGTATGCCACCCTGATTTTTAAAGAGAATAAAAAATTACAGCGGCAGGTGGAAAGCCTGTTGCATCTGGCGGCTATCGAACGGAATGAATTTGAATATGAGAAAGAGAAAATTGATATTAATATTATTATTGAGGATGCCATAAGCACAATCGAAATGCTCCTGTTTGAAAAAGGAGGTACTTTGAAAACTTCCTTCAAAGCTACTGTTAACGAGGTGTTTGCTGACAAGCTGCACCTGACAAATACAATTGTGAACCTTTTGTCGAATGCCATAAAATATTCGGGGGGAGAGCCTGATATCCTGGTGTCGACTGCTGATGCCGGGGAGAATATCAGTATCAGCGTTGCAGATAAAGGTATTGGCATACAATCAAAATACCTGAAATATATATTTGATAAATATTACCGGGTGCCAACAGGGGATATCCATAATATTAAAGGGTTTGGCATCGGGTTATCGTATGTAAAAAAAGTAATCTCCGCACACAAAGGAGAGGTGAAAGTTGAAAGTATTTCCGGAGAAGGTAGTATCTTTACCATTTTGTTACCTGTTCAAGAAAGTTGACTTATGGTAGAACAAAATTTGAATATTTTACTGGTCGAGGACGATTTAAACCTGGGTTTTTTATTAGCTGAGTTCCTCGAAGGGAGGGGATTCCAGGTTAAGCTTTACCGCGATGGGGAGTCGGCTCTTAACGGCTTTAAAAATAGTAACTTTAATTTCTGCATTTTCGATGTGATGCTGCCAAAACTTGACGGGTTCAGCCTGGCAAAAAGGGTTAAAGCTTTGAATTACAACGTGCCGATAATCTTTCTTACAGCAAAGTCAATGAAAGAAGATAAGCTCAGAGGGTACAATATTGGAGCCGATGACTATATTACCAAGCCTTTTGATGAAGATGAATTGTTGTGCCGTATCCAGGCAATTGTAAACCGTGTGGATTTTACGGGGAAAGGGGCTTTGGCTTTGGGTGTTTACAAAATTGGGAAATATAAATTTGATTTTGCTAACCATGCACTGATCATAAACGGGCAGACCAAAAGGCTGACAAGCAGGGAGGCAGAGATACTACGGATGCTTTGTACCTCGAAAAATAAAGTGGTCCGCAGGGAGCACCTCCTGATCGCCATTTGGGGAGAGAATGATTATTTTGCAGGACGCAGCCTTGATGTATTCATCTCGAAGCTACGTAAATATTTTGCTGACGACCCGGGTATCAAGATAGAGAATATTACCAAAGTGGGTTTTGTACTAACTTGCTAATATTCGTTGTATTGATCATTTCTGATGCTGCCCCCCTTAAGTTTTAATTATTTGGCATCCAGGGTTTATATAAGCAATTCTCATAATCTTCTTTTACAAAAAGGCATAAAAAAAACCGGCTATTCAACCGGTTTATATAGAAGTTGTTTAAAGTATTCATCCTTTTCTACAGCCCTAATTTCTTTTTCAGCAATCCCGGGATTTCCAAAGGTTCTTTAGCAACGGGCACATTTGCCTGGTATAAAGCTTTTATCTTTTCTTCGGCAGTGCCGCTGCCACTTGAGATAATTGCACCTGCATGGCCCATTCGTTTCCCCGGAGGGGCAGTTTGCCCTGCAATAAATGCTACAACCGGCTTGGTCATTTTTTCTTTAATGAATTTTGCAGCCTGCTCTTCTGCATCGCCGCCTATTTCGCCAATTAAAACAACCGCATCAGTATCAGGGTCGTTTTCAAACATTTCCAATAATTCGAGGAAATATAATCCGGCAACCGGGTCTCCCCCGATACCAACACATGTGGTTTGCCCCATGCCGTTTTTGGTAAGCATGTTCACCACTTCGTAAGTTAAGGTGCCGCTCCGGCTTATCAACCCGACATTCCCTTTCTTAAATATGTTGCCGGGTAAGATTCCGATTAATGATTCGCCGGGGGTAATTAAACCCGGGCAGTTGGGGCCAATTAGTTTTGTGCCATTCCTTTTTGCAACAGGCGAAATTTTTATAATATCGAGTACGGGGACTCCTTCGGTGATGGTTACAACCAGGCCTACTCCTGCACAGCTGGCTTCCAGGATTGCATCGGCAGCAAAGGGTGCCGGCACAAATATTATTGATGCATTAGCCCCTGTTTCTTTTACGGCTTGTTCAACAGTGTCGAAGATAGGTATCCCGTCAATTCCCCGGCCTCCTTTACCGGGTGAAACGCCGGCAACAATGTTAGTGCCGTATTCTTTCATTTTTATTGTATGGAAACCGCCGTCTCGCCCGGTTATACCCTGGACAATAAGTTTTGTATCTTTATTTATTAATATGCTCATTACTTTAGGCTTTAGACTTTTTACTTAATTCTATGGCTTTCTGTGCAGCCTCTCTCATTGTATTTACTGTCGGCAGCCCTGTAGACTTCAGTAACTCCAACCCCTCCTTAGCGTTAGTCCCCGAGAGGCGTACTACAATTGGCACCTCGGTTTTAATCTGCCCTAAAGCGGCAATTAAGCCCCGTGCAACATCATCGCAGCGGGTAATCCCCCCGAAAATATTGATCATTACAGCAGTAACATGCTTGTCGCTTAACAGTATCTCCATAGCTTCTACAACCTTTTTAGGGTTTGAACTCCCGCCAATGTCAAGGAAGTTTGCAGGTTCCCCTCCGTACAACTTGATCATATCCATAGTGGTCATTGCCAGCCCTGCACCATTCACCATGCAACCAATGTTGCCATCAAGCTTAATATACGACAAGCCTTTTTCGTTGGCATCAATCTCTTTTTGTTCATTTGCGCTTACGTCCCTCATCTTCAAAATTTCAGGCTGGCGGAACAGTGCATTGTCATCGAAATTCATTTTCCCATCAATTGCACAAACCTCTTTTTCAGGAGTTAGTACAAGGGGGTTGATTTCGGCAAGCGAAGCATCGGTGTCAATGTATAGCTTGTACAATTTTTTAATTATTGCAGCGGCAGCCAGGGCTTGCATAATTTCGCCAAATAATTGTAGTGCCACGGCACGGGCCTGGAAATCCATTAGCCCGAGGAGTGGGTCAATAGACAGTTTTATAATCTTCTCAGGCGAAACCTTTGCCACTTCTTCAATCTCTACCCCTCCTTCGGCACTGGCCATCAGGGTAACCGATTTGCTATTGCGGTCGTTAACCAGTCCTACATAAAATTCTTTTTCAATATTAACCGCATCGGCAACCATCACCTTTTCAACAGTGAGGCCTTTAATGTCCATGCCCAGTATTTGCCTGGCATTCTCAACAACTTCAGCTTTTGTCCTTGCCAATTTTACGCCACCGGCTTTACCTCTCCCTCCGGCATGGACCTGGGCTTTTACTACTTTAAGTTTGCCATCGTCCGGAACATTCTTTTCAACTTCATCTACCGAATGGCACACAACTGCATCCGGTACAGGAATCCCGTACTTCCTAAACAAATTTCGGGCTTGATATTCGTGAATTTTCATTCGTGCTAAGATTTCAAAGTTATTATATATTGAGTATGTAAAATTATATTTGCTACCTGGACTTATAGTCAAAGAGTTGAAAAGTATGCGTGCAGAGATATTGATACTCTTAATCCAACCCATTCAAAACCCTCATTCCCTCATGCACTTTTTGAATAATTGAAGCAAAAATTTAATTTGCCAAAATTATCAAAAATATTTAGAAATCTACACAATTAAATAGATTGATTTTAATGATTGGCGGGTTAATTTTTTCAACTAGATTTGTACATAGCTTTTTTTTAACAAATGAAAGATATAATTAAAGAAGTCATAGCACAGGAGGCACTGGCCATTAAGAGTATCCCGGTAACTGATGAATTTATAAAGGCCATTGATATTATTTACCGCCAGGTACACCTGAAAAAAGGGAAAATAGTAGCCAGCGGCATGGGCAAAGCCGGGCAGATTGCTTTAAATATCGCCACTACTTTTAGCTCGACCGGGACACCGGCAGTTTTTTTGCACCCCAGTGATTCGCAACACGGCGATTTGGGTGTTGTCCAGGAAAATGATGTGCTCTTCCTGATCTCCAATTCAGGAAAGACAAGGGAGATACTGGAATTGGTCAAGCTGGCAGATAACCTGCATAAAGGATTGCCAATAATTGTTATTTCAGGCAATAGTGAAAGTGTATTGGCTAAAAATGCCGATGCTTTCTTATATACAGGAAACCCTAAAGAGGTATGCCCGCTTGGGTTGACTCCCAGCACATCGACTACGGTTATGACTGTGCTTGGCGATACATTGGTTGTGTCGATGATGCATAAAATAGGTTTTACCAGCGAAGATTATGCTAAACGCCACCACGGTGGGTATTTGGGTGATAAATCGAGGGCACAGGCAATGGTAAGTGAGGAAATAAAAAAGCTCCGGGAATAAACCCGAAGCTTCGGGGTGGTAGATGGGATTTGAACCCACGACCCCTGGAACCACAATCCAGTGCTCTAACCTACTGAGCTACAACCACCATTTTTGAGAAACATCAACCGGTGTATAAACAGACTGATATTTTGCGGATGCAAATATACTATTTTATTTTTTTCATTAACGAAAAATCAACAAATTGTTGAATTTATCAGGCTTCATTTTTCTATCTTTATTTTGACTTAATTATTAACAGGATGGTTCAATTTAACAACAAAAAAATACTCTGTTTCGGCGAAGTACTTTGGGATATGTTACCCACCGGGCCAAAACCCGGGGGAGCCCCTATGAATGTAGCTGCACACCTGCAAAAGGCCGGGCAGAATGTTAGTATAATCAGCCGTATTGGCAAAGATAAAGAAGGGGAGGAACTGATACTTTTTTTGAAAAGGTTAGGGCTGGGGACAAACCTTATTCAAGAGGATGATAAACTGCCTACAAGCAAGGTATTGGTCCACCTTGATAACCGGAATAATGCCACCTACGAAATTTGCCGGCCGGTAGCCTGGGATTCGATTTCTGTTACCGAATCAAACCTTGAAGAAGCCGGGGCATCGGGGTTAATTATTTTTGGCACACTTGCTTCCAGGGGCGATGTAACAAGGCGGTCACTACTCAAATTGATTGATTCCAGTGCAATTAAATTGATCGATGTTAACCTCCGCCCTCCCTATGGGCGCCAGGAAGTGGTAGATGAGTTGCTTTTTAAGGCTGACATTGCAAAGCTGAATAATGATGAACTGGCTAAAATAGGGGAATGGCACCACTGTATTGCGGAAGAAAAGGAACTCATGGCATGGATGGCCCGCCATTACGGGATAAATATGGTATGCGTAACCCGCGGGGCTGCGGGGGCAATCCTTTACCACGAGGGGGCTTTTTATGAACACCCCGGATTTAAAGTAGATACTGCTGACACCGTTGGAGCCGGCGATGCTTTCCTGGCAGGATTCGTTGCTTCCATTATAAATGGCAGGGCACCTGGCGAATCGTTGGCATTTGCCTGTGCTACAGGGGCTCTTGTCGCTTCAAAAGAGGGGGCTGTCCCAAACTACCACCCTGATGAAATAAAACTCTTGATGAAATAACTTTTTGCCTTTTGAAAGCTCTATTTCCGGCCCCGATAAAATAATTTGTACCTGTTAAACGTATTATAAAAAAAATGCCATGAAAAAAACACACATTATTTTATTCGTTTTTATTGTATTTTCCCTTGGTGCAAGTGGCCAGCAATACAACCAGGCAATAGGAATCAGGGGTGGTTACTCATCCGGGTTCGAGTACAGGGTTTACACCGGTGACATCAATTCATACAAATTATTGCTCAGTACCAGAAGCCGCGGCCTACAGCTTACGGGGTTTAAAGAGTTTCACCAATACGGTTTTTTTGGTTTCCCCGAGCAGCTGGATTTCTTTTTCGGGCTGGGATTACATGCAGGGTATGAACGCTGGGACGTATATCATTATTCCCGCGGCATACGCTGGCGCGAGCCCAGAACGGAACTGATTGCCGGGCTGGATGGGTTATGCGGGGTAGAATATACTTTTTATGAGTTCCCTGTATCATTAGGATTTGAGGTTAAGCCCTTTTTCGATGTATGGGGGCAGCAGGCCTTTTATGTCCGGCTTTTTGATTTTGCATTTACATTGAAATACCTATTCTGACCACCTCACTTTTAGCAGCATTGAGAAATATGCTACACCGGGTAAAGGGCGCCAGAGTAAGAGGCAAAGAAAACATTCTCATTCCCTGAGAGGGTGTGGAATAAAAAAAAGGGTTAGCCCCGAATATTTTATATATCGGCTAACCCCATTAACCTTAGAAGCTCTAAAAAGGTAATTCCAGGCAGATTATTATGCCATGGAGGCACTAATAACCTGCATTTTGTGTAATTAGCCCTCCCGACTTATCAATATCCCTTTGAGGAATCGGATAAAGGTAGTTATGGTCTTGAAAATTGTTCCCCAGTGCTGTAAGTACAGCTTTGGCAGTGCCCCATCTTTTTAAATCATTAAATCGTTGAGCTTCAAAACCCAGTTCAACTCTCCTTTCAGACATCAACCAGTTTTTTATTTCCGACTTATCAGTTGAGCTCCCCCTGTCCGGCAGGGTTCCTGGGGGTATCACGGAACCATCGGCAGTAGCACTGTTCCTGGCCCGGGCCCTTATTTGATTAATAATAGCAATGGCTCCGGCATAGTCGCCTGTTTCATTAAGCGCTTCTGCTTTCCAAAGTAATACATCTGCATAGCGGATATAAATTTTATTGCCATAATCAATTAAGTCGGTTGTCGACCCTATTATTTTAGATGCACGCCTGTTGGCTATATCAACAGTATATAACAATCTGGGGTCATTTGCTTCAAAGGCATTGATAAAATCGGTAGTAGGGGCAAAAAATCCCCATCCGATTACAAAGCGAAGCCCGTTATTATTATTAGGCGTTTCATTTGAGCGGTGGTCGTAGGCAAAAATCACTTCATCATCGGTGAATTCTTTGTCAGCATCGAAACTATCAAAATAGTTGGAGTTGAGCCCGTAAAAACCAAGGGCATCCAGTTCGGCAACCAGGCTAAGCACTGTCGCCCAATTTTCGTTATACAATGCAACTTTAGCTTGTAAAGCAATAATTGCCCCTTTCGAGACCCTCCATTTTTCTGAAGTGTCAGGGTATTTTACATCTGTTGATGTTGCTTTGGCAGCTGATAAATCCGAATCTATCTGTGCCCAAACTTCATCAGCAGGCACCCTCATTGAAACAGTTAAAGCTTCATCAAATGAATCGGGCGAACTTAGTACCAACGGTACATCGCCAAAATTGTTTACTAAATCAAAATAGTAGAAAGCCCTTAAAAAATAAGCTTCTGCTAATAATTGGTTTTTACGTGCATCGTCCATTCCTGCCTTCTGGACAATTTCAGAATCAGTTAAAAAACTTATTGCAAGGTTTACTCTGCTAATGCCTTCATAATCATACACCCATATACCATTAAAGGCTTGGTTTTCGGGAGTAAAGCTAAAGTTGGCTAATTCGTCCATCCATGCCTGGTCTCCGTCCGGGTTCCATTTTTTCAGCATATCATTAGATGCAATATCCTGTAAAATAATATCATTCCTAAAAATAGTCCCTAAATTCCATTTCCACCCGGGAATAATACCATTCAAAGTATTTTTGAGTGGCAGGTATGATGATTTTACCGAAGACTCTATAGTAGTTACTGAAGGATTTAAATCAACCTGGTCTGAGGTTAGAAGCCCTATTGGCTCATTGGTTAATTCGTCTGTACAGCCTACAAATCCTGTAAAGAAGAATACAACGATTATAATATTATATATGTATTTCATAATTAATGTTTTTTAAATATTAAAACTTAACATTTACGCCAAACAAAAACGATTGTGATAACGGGTAAGTCCCTAAATCCATTAAATCTACAGATTCGGGGTCTAAGCCTGTGTAGTTCGTTAATGTAAATAGATTTTGGGCTGATATATAAAACCGTATATCTTGAATTCCTTTTATTGATTCTAACGTATACCCGATTTCTACATTTTTAAGGCGGAAATAAGAAGCGTCTTCAACAAAAATACTGGAGACCTTACTACTTCCGTTATCCTGGAATGTAGTCCTTGGTATTGTGTTGCTGCTTCCTTCTCCATCCCAGGCACCTAAAACATGCGTAGTGTAGTTAAATGGCCGTGTATCAAAATCTAATATCTGCTTCCCCTGGTTGTATCTGTCAACGCCTTCCACACCCTGGAAAAGTATGGAAAAATCAAATCCTTTATATGTTGATGAAAAAGACAGCCCATAAGTAAGGTCTGGTATTGGGCTCCCGATAAATTCCCTGTCCTCGGAGTTAATTACCCCATCGCCATTTAAATCGTTAAACTTAATATCGCCCGGCTTTGTGCTTGGGTTTAACGTCCCGCTCAGGTAGCTATCTATTTCAGCCTGATTCTGGTAAATACCAACCATCCTGTATCCATAATAAGCATTTAACGGTTGCCCTACTTCTGTCCGGGTTACGGTACCTGCAATATTGGGTAGGTTTGGATGCAGTTTCTCAACATTGTTTGTCAGAGTTGCTATGTTCGCGTTTATACTGTATTTAAATTCGTTCTCCGAGTTTCTATAATTCAAAGAAAATTCAAACCCCTTATTGCTAACCTCTCCGGCATTTAAAATAGTAGGCTCTACATTCCCAACTACACTGGGCAAACCAATCGGCAACAATATATCTGTTGTATTTTTTGCAAAATATTCTGTTGTTATTGCTAATTTATTATTGAATAGGGCAATATCAATACCTATGTTTGACTGGGCAGAGCTCTCCCATCTTAAATCAGGATTGCCAAAACGGTCGGTTTTAACGATTCCGTCTACCTGGCTGATTAAAGTTAAAAAGGCATAATCATCAATCTCCTGATTCCCTAATTTCCCCCAACTTGCTCTTAATTTTAAATTTGATAACCAATCAACATCACTTAAAAAGCCTTCATCAGAAATTTTCCATCCGGCAGAAATAGAAGGGAAGTACCCCCAACGATTGCTTTCGGAGAATCTTGAAGAAGCATCGGCTCTTAAATTAGCCGTGACCATGTATTTATAATCAAAAACATAAGATGCCGACCCGAAGAATGAGAACAATGACCATTCTGAAGCTGTCCCGCTATTCCAGATATCAATATCAGTACCTCCAAAATCCAAATACCTAAATGTATTGTCAGTAAAAGGGAAACGTTTCCTGCTGGCTCCTATCGAAGATGAATAGTTACTAATATATTCTGTACCTACCATCACATTTAGGTCGTGCTTGCCATTGAAGGTCTTAGCATAGTTCAATGTATTATTAAATGTAACGGTAAGGGCCTCCCCCCTTGATTCGTTTAAACTATTTGGCCTGTTCCTCCTGCCCAGTCCCCGGTCAATTGCACTTCCGCCGCCATCATCGTCACCGTAATTTTCATTAAATGCTTTATTGTGGAAGAGTGTTAGGTCTATACCAAGGTTGGTCCTGAATTTTAATTCTTTATTTTTCAGGAAGGCATATTCACCATAAACATTTCCGAACGTTTTATAAATCCTCCGTTGGTCATCTGTAAAAAATGCTTGCGCTACCGGGTTCCCTACCATTTCATACATTGTCCTTTGCAAACCCACATCGTACCCGGAAGGGGTGAAAAACGGCATGTCGGTAAAAGGGTCTCTTTCAGAATAAGTAGGGTCATTAACGTCTTTGTACACCGCCAGGACAGGAGTCCTTAATAAAGCAAACCTAATCAGGCTTTCTCCTTTTGAAGCGATTTTATCCTGTGTTGAATATGATAACTGAAGATTAGTCCCAATTTTAAACCGGTCTGTTAAATCAACATTTATATTGGTCCTGTAATTTAATTTTTGGTATTTATCATTATCAAAAACAACAATCCCGTCCTGGTCATAATAACCTAACGACATTAAAAACTGCATTTTATCACTTCCCCCACTAGCCGTGAATTGTAAATTTTGTGACATCCCCTGTTCAAACAATTCATCCAGCCAGTCAGTATCTGCAAAATCAGTCCTCCCTTTATCTGCCGTGTAAGGATTTGCCCCTGTCCTGCCAGAATTGTTCCATGCTTTTTCCACAGTATTCATATACTGCCTGGTATTTAACATCGTAGGAAGGTTGGCAACATTTTGAATTCCTTTATAGAAATTTACATCAAGGTGTATTTTCCCTTTTGCCCCACTTTTGGTTGTGATTAATACCACACCGCCAGAAGCCCTTGAACCATAAATTGCTGCTGCCGCCGCATCTTTTAAAACAGTCATTGATTTTATATCAGCCTGGTTTAAAAAGGTAATATCACGCGAAGGGATGCCATCTACTATATACAAAGGATTATTGTTCCCGATGGTTCCTTCTCCACGAATCCGTATTTGTATGGGGTCACCCGGAGCCCCTGTACTTGATGTAACCTGTACTCCTGCAATTTGCCCCTGCATGGCCTGTGCAACATTAGGGACCCTGGTTTTTTCCATATCCCCCATGTCGACTATGGAAACAGCTCCTGTTAATGTCGATTTCTTTCTTGCCGTATATCCAACAACAACCACCTCGTCTATACCGGTCACATCTGCCTGCAATACGACATTGATACTTGTCTGCCCGGCAACTTTAACCTCATGGGACTTCATCCCCACAAAAGAAAATATCAGGACAGCATCATCCGGCACCTCTGAAATTGAATAATTCCCATTGGCATCTGTAATCGTCCCTTGTGTGGTTCCCTTTACAGCAATGGTAACACCGGGGAGGGGGCTCCCTGCTTTGTCAGTAACTTTCCCGGCAACTGTTTTTTCTTGTTGTGAGGTGAACTCGTTAATTGCTTCTTTGCTTGAAAGTACAATTTGCCGGTCGAAAATGGCATATTTGATATCTGTCCCTGTCAACAAATCGTCCAAAACAACCTCAACGGTTTTGTTTTCAACCTTAATGTTTACCTCCTGTTCTACATCAATTAAGTCTCTGTTGTAGAGAAAGAAAAATTCTGATTGATTTTCAATCTTGTTAAGGACATTCTCCAAACGTTCCTGATTCATATCCAACGATAATTTGGTCTGCTGGGAGTATGAATTAATGGCCATCACTTGTATCAGGCTTAGCAAAAAACAAAATAATGTAAAACGTACCATTCTGAAAATTTTTTTTAAGGCCAGCCTATCCTCAATTGGAAAGCTTTCCCGCACCTTTAGTTTTCGAAATTTTTTCATAAATTTACATTTGTTAGAGTGAATAAATAAATTACTGTTCTCGCTCTGCAAAAATCACAGGAAGGTGCTGGAACCACTTTCCTGTTTTGCATTTTATTATTTAAGTTTTAACGTGACTTTCTTCTTCTCAAAAACACCTTTCGAGTCAATATTACGTTTCTCTATCTTATAGTTTATGGGTGTTGTTAATGCCATCAGCCGAAGTACTTCTTCGAGAGGCTCATCTTTAAATGTTGCTTTAAACCTGTAATTCTTCAGTGTTTCGTCCCGGATGACAATGTCAACATTATACCATCTTTCCATCCGCCCGACAACCTGCCTCAATGGTTCGTTGTCCAAAACCAGGAATCCGTCTTTCCATGCTATATAACTATCGGCGTTAACTTTTTCATGGGAAAGTTTTTTCAACTTATGGTTAAAGGTTATTTTATCATTGGGGGAAAGTACATAATGGAACTGCCCCGTTTTTCCATTTATTTCAACCTTCCCCTCTTTTAATACGACTTCGGAAAAATCATCGTCGGAATAGGCAGAGACATTAAATTTGGTGCCCAGTACTTTAATATCCATATCTGCCACACTAACGGTAAAAGTTGACCGGCCCAGGTGTTTGACGTTAAAAAATGCTTCCCCGGTAAGTTCCACTTTCCTTTCTTTTGAAAAAATGGCGGGGTATTTTAATCTGGCGCCACTGTTTAACCAACCCCTGGAACTGTCGGGGAGCATAAATTGTATACGGGCTCCTTCGGGCGAGTTTATCTCTACCCAGCTTTCATTGGACGTTTGCACCGGAGGGGTAGAAAGGTAGTACCATAATGAGAATGCCAATACCGGGATTAAAAGAATAGCAGCAACCCGGCGATAATAATCCCATAAGAATACTTTTTTTGCTTTCCTCTTTTCTTCCAGTAAAATGTTGTATTGTACCTTTTCAAAAATATGGCTTAACGGCCCTGTTTCAACATTGTCTTTCATATTTAGTTCCTGCCATTGTTGAAACAATCCCTCCTTTACATGTTTAAAATCATCAATATGATTAAACCATTGTTTGACTTTTAAATAGTCGTTGTACGAATATCTCCCTTCTGAAAAAGCCGACAGTGTTTTATAATCAAGTTTATTCCCCATTTGTTATAATTGATCTGGCCTCCTTTTTATTTTTACCAAACTAAACGAAATCTTATGCTTTAGCATATCAACTTTTCATCGCAGTATGTTTATTATATCCCGGAATAATAAAAATCCCCAGTCGGGATACGAACTTTTTTTTAATTTTCTTTTGATGGAAAAAAAAGATGGAAAAAAACCATCCCGGAGATACGAAGCTTGTCGAACTCCGTTTTTAAAAATTTCATGGCTTCAGTAATGTGGTATTCAACAGTTTTGGTAGAGACCCCCAGTTCTTCTGAGATTTCTTTTAACGATTTCCCTTCAATTTTCTTTTTGACAAAAGCCTCTTTGCGTTTTTCAGGCATTTGTTTGATAAGATCATCCAGCTTGTCGAGTAGTTCCTGATAACCCGGATGGCCGTCAAACCCGGGTTTGTTTTCTGAAAAATCATACAAGATATCATGTTTCAACTCGTTTGACCTGGATAGTTTATTGAAATGTTTGCGAATTGAATTAAGGGTTATGGTGAAAAGGTAGGATTTGAAGGATGTGCCTAATTTTATTCCTTTACGGTTGTTCCATATCTTCAGGAAAACCTCCTGTACAACATCTTCGGCAGCTTCTTTTGACCCTAAATAGCTTAATGAAAACCGGAACAATGATTTGCTGTAAAGATTAAAAATCTTTTCGAAAGATTCATGGTCCCCTTTTTTAAATTTCTTCAATAATTTATTATCATCTGCACTCATCACTACAAAAAAAGTAAAATTTAATGAGAATTTTGTTGAGATTCAATCGAACTTCGTAAAGTAATTTTCTGTTTAATTTGATTTCGTCCGGCTTTTTTGGTATTCCTTGGGCGACATATTATAGAGTTTTTTAAACTCGCGGTAAAAATATGAACGGTTGTTAAACCCTGAACTGTAAAAAACTTCGGTTACTGTTTGTCTGGTGTGGCTCAGTAATTTTGAAGCGTGGTTAAGCCTCACAATACGGATCAGTTCTCCCGGGGTATAACCGGTAATTTGTTTTATCCGCCGGAAAAGTTTTGCCCGGCTGACACCCATTTCTTTTTCAATTGTTTCAGTATGGAACTCCGGGTTATTAATATTTTGTTTAATAATCCCAATTATCCGCCGGATAAAATCCTTGTCGCCTTTATCAATATCAAACGGCTCAAACCCGGGGTCATCGGGGAGCTGGTTGAAATAATCCGATAAACGTTGCCGTTGTTCCAATAAATTTTGAATCCTGGCTTCCAGGTGTTGTGGGTGGAATGGTTTTGGGATATAAGAATCAGCCCCACTCATAATCCCTTCAACCCGGTGTTCTAATGCAGTTTTTGCAGTAAGCATAATTACGGGGATGTGGCAGGTTGATTCCTGCTCTTTCACCTTTTTGCAGAAGGCTATGCCATCCATCTCCGGCATAATTACATCGCTTACAATGATATCAGGGGTTTCTTTGCCCATTATTCCCAGTGCCTCAACCCCGTTAGATGCTTCGAGCAAACGGTAATCGTTTTTTAGCAACTCTTTTAGCAACCGGCGTATATCGCCCTCGTCTTCCACAATCAGGATTGTCTTTTTTTTCTTCTCAAACGCTTCTACCTGCATTATTTTCTCAGGCGTTTCCTGTTTGTAGTTTTCAGCTTCGACCGGGATATTTTGCAGGAGATTTGATAAGGTAACCGAATGATGTTTTTCTGCAAGGCTTTCCTCCGTGATTCCATTTTTGTTGTATGGGAGAGACACCAGGAAATGGGTCATCCCGTTGGGCTCACTTTCAACCGTGATTGTACCGCCCATAGCTGTCACCATACTTTTTGTGTAAGCCAGGCCTATTCCGGCCCTGAATTTTCCAGGGTCGGCTTCCCCTTTTGAGTTAGCCACGGAAAAACGCTCAAACAAATTCGGCAGCTCTTCTTTTGGGATGCCCCTACCCGAGTTTGAGGCCAGTATTTCGACTTTGGTTTTTGCAGAAAGCAATAATCTTACCATGCCCGATCCGGGAGTATATTTAAAAGCATTCGACAATAAGTTGAAAAGTATTTTCTCAAGTTTATCCTGGTCGAACCACCCGGTTAATTGTGGAGGTGTTTCAACCCGGTAGTCGATTTTTTTCTGAAAGGCCAATTCGTCAAAAAGTCCGGCAATTTGCCCCGCCAACTGAACCAGGTCAAATTGTGCCTGTTGAATTTCAAGGTGGTTGGCTTCGGCTTTGCGGAAATCGAGTAATTGTTGTGTGAGGAATAACAAGCGGTGGGCATTGCGCTGAATCAGCCGTGCAAAATTACTATGGGCAGAAGAGAGCCCGGTGGCTTCGAATAGCTTCTGCGAAGGCCCGGCAATAAGGGTTAACGGGGTTTGGAACTCGTGCGCAATATTGGTGAAAAACTGCAACTGGTTTTGGTGCATCTCTTTGTCTTTTTGCCGAAGCAGGATATTTTGCTGCAGCAACTGCTGTTTTTTGTAATAATTAAAAATAAAGAGGAGGAACAGGATGCCCAGTAAAACGTAAAGCGCAACAGCCCACCCGGATTTCCAGTAAACCGGCTTAATTTGAAAAACGATTGCACGCACGGGTTTACTCCAAACGCCATCGCTATTCGACCACCTCAGCCACAACACATATTCTCCGGGAGGCACATTTGTAAAAGAGAAATTCCTCCGGGATTGAATAAAGTTCCAGGATTGGTCAAAGTTTTCAAGCCTGTAGGCATATTGGCATTTTTCGTTATTAATATAGCTAAGCGCCCCTAAATTTATATCGAAAAAATTTTGGCCGTATTTAAGCGTTATTTTTGGGGGCGTTCCTGATTGAGGGGATACAACAAAAGCATGGTGAAGAGGGGACTGTTGGTTTTGCCCCTTTATTTCATTCACCAACAAATCGGGGATAAGTGTATTCTCACCAATATCAGAAGGATTGAAATAGTTAAAACCATTGACCCCCCCAAAAAAAAGGATGTTGTTTTGGGGGTCTTTAAAAAATGCGCCGTCAGCGAATTCATTATCTTGCAACCCATCGGTTTGGGTAAAATTGCGGAAACGATTTTCATTTACCAGGAAATTCGATAAGCCGGAATTTGTGCTAATCCACAGATTATTTTTTTCATCGCAAACCAAACCGTGGATTGTATTGTTGGGGAGCCCTTCATTAACCGAGAAGCTCTCAAATTCGGCTTCACCGTTGTTATTCAGTGAAACGAGCCTGTTCAGCCCCAGGCTGGTTCCTACCCATAGTTGGTCTTTGGTATCTTTTAACAGGCATAAAATATCATTATTGCTAAGGCTGAGGGAGTCGGTGCCATTCTTTCGGAAAACCCGGAAACGTTGGGTGTTTTTATTAAATAAGTTCAACCCTCCCAAACGGGTTCCTACCCAGAGTTTATCATTACCCCCGGGAATAATTGAAAAAATAATATTACTGCTTAGCCCTTCAATGGAATCTTCGTTTGCCAGGTATTGTTTAAAATTAGAAACTTTAAGGTGTTCCCCTGCACGTTTTACCCGGCAGCGGACCATGCCATAACCAGATGTCCCCAGCCAAAGCATACCACTCCGGTCCTGATAAATGGAATAAACAGATTTAAACCCGGCACAACTGCCACTCCCTTTAATATCTTGCCAGTCAATTAGTTTAGAATTTTTCAGGTCGTAAACCGAAAGCCCGTCCCCATCGGAGCCGATAAACAGTAAACTGTCGGCTCCTTTCAATAGAGAATATACGGAATTATTAAGTGAGCTGTTTTTATCATGTAAATGGCGAAAAACAATATCCTCTTTAGGGTGATGTGAAAAATCCGTGTCGAGTTGGAATACCCCGCGGCCTTTTGTCCCCACCCAAAAGGAGTGCCCCGGGATTTTGCAAAACGCCCGGACAATACCTCCTCCCATCTCAGGTATCTGCTCCGTGTTAAATAGCTGAAACGGTTTTTGCCGGGGGTAGGCTTTTATGACCCCATCGCCATCGGTCCCTACCCATATTATATTCTCCCCTCCTTCGGTTACGGTTAAAACTTCACGCCCGGCAATTAGCTTAAGCCATGGGCTGTGGGTAATTTTTAACTGATGGTTTAAAATAAAATAACCCGTATTGCCCAGGAAAACAAACCCTTCGTTTACCATACCGACATATTTCCGGATCCCTTCAAGCCCTGAGTAATATTTTTCTTTATCTGATACGGAATACCTCCATAATTGCTTATTGCCCTGGATAATTAGGATTTCATTTTCAGTAAAATTTACAAAATCAATTGCATTATCAGCCAGAATGGTTTCATCCTCTGCTGAGATTAAACCATTTTGGCGATAGCTTATTTTAACCTTAAATAGTTGCCCTGTTTCGTATAACAATAGAAGATTCCCGGAAGGAGAAAATTCCATTTTTTTCAATGGCACTTGAGGCAGGTTTTTGGTTTTCAGAAGCCGCAGACTATCCTGGCCGTAATACCCCAGCCCCCAGCCTTTGGCAGCACAAAAAACGGTTTTCCGGTTGTCGCTGGCAATGTGGTACTCGGTTGCAGTTAATGGTATATTATCTGTATTAGAGAATAAATAACGTGTAAAAAGGTTTGTTTTTTTGTTGTAACGGTTGATTCCGTGCATTGTAAGTACCCAAATATCGCCGGCTTTGCCTTCAACTATTTTTAATATTACCTGATTGCTTAAACTGTTAGGGTTGTTTAGTTCGGGCCTGAAAATTGTAATGCCATACCCGTCATACCTGTTGAGCCCATCCCAGGTGCCAATCCAAAGCAGGTGTCCCGAATCCTGAAAAATAGTGTTGACAGAACTGTTTGACAACCCGGTTGAATTGTTTAACTGCCGGAATTCGAAACTTGTTTTGGTGGCATACGACCCCGTACAGCTTAACAAAAAGAGCATCAAAAAATAAAATAGTCCGGTATACCTCATTTGCAAACATTAAATTTATTAAAGAAAGGATAATAGCGGCAGGCAGGGAATTTCTCCGGGCAATAAATATGAAAAAGGGAAGCCAATAGGTAACAAATTCCAGAGAAGCCCTAATAATTAAAAAGAAGCCGTTTAAAAGTTTCTTTCGTAGTGATCCCACCAGGAATCGAACCTGGATCTACAGTTTAGGAAACTGCTATTCTATCCGTTGAACTATGGGACCATAGATTTTAAGGCTTGCAAAAATATGTATAACAATTTAGATTTCAAAATGCTTTCCCTGCTTGTTAATGCTCCCGGTGATTTGCAGAGAGGAACTCATCAAAGTTTAGCTTATACTCTTCTCCATAAGTTTTTTTGTAACTATTTGTAAACAGGTTAAACTGGTATTTTGCCAGGTTGATGTTACCTCCGTCAGTCAACAGTGAGATCAGTATTTTTTGGGCCTTTTCATGAAGGTCGTCAATTGCCAGTACCCTTTCTGCAATCGCTTTTAAAAGTTCCCTGTCTTCATTCCTGTCCAGCAAAGAGCTGTACCTCAATAATATGTCAATAATTTCGTTTGTCACGAACCCCCTCATCTCATCAAGCCATTCCCAGTGTATTTCATTCAGGAAAACGCCTTTTTTCACAAAATGGAAAAAAAGCTCCATCTCTTCCCTGGAAGGATTATTTTTTTCTTTCAAAATAGAAAACGCCTGCTGGTAATCAAAATACAGGCCTTCTCCAATTATAATTTTCCAGTAACCGTTATTGTAAGCAATTTCAAGCCCTTCAACAGTTTTAATAATCTTACGGAGCTTGTTAAACGATACACTCCGGTTGTTTGCTGCCTTTGCAGGCGGGAAGTTTCCCCATAGGATTGATGTAAGTTTTTCGGTTTTTATCCCTTTGGGGTTTTTTATAGTTGAGATCAGCAACAAAAGGAAAAGCTCTTTTATTTTAGGCGTAAAACTACCGGAAAGTTCTTTGCCTTCAGAATTATAAACCTGAAATTCGCCGAAAAGGCATAGTGCGTTCTTTTGGCCATTTGTATAACTTTTTGAATGGCGGGCTGTATCAGGTTTGGTTATTCTGCCTTTTCTGATGACCTTATAGCCGATGAAGATAAGTACTATTATAATTATCAAAAGAGGGATCCCCCGGTAATACGACAATAATGAAGGCTTGGTAAAATCGGGCTTGAATCCTGAGTTGTAAAGGGTTTGTATTTCTTCTACACCCAGGGGGCGGCTCCAGATAAAAAGGTCGTCCATATACCCGTCCAGGAAGTTTTTCTGGGCAATTGAGTTGCCAATGAGCAAGGTCGAATCCCCGATAAATGAAGAATGGTTAAAAGAGGAGCCCACATTCTCCCCATCGACAAAGATAGCCTGCTCTCCATTAAAATAATTGTACCGGTATACTACATGGTGCCATTCCAGGGGAGGAACAGTTTTTGTGGCCCATTGGTCGTTCCCGTAAAAACCAAAATAGGGGCGCTGCTCCCTGATTACCAGATGTAACCCTTTTCGGTAAGCGGTTTCAGAAGTGCCTAAAATACTCTGGTCATTTGTAGAGTCGGCTTCATTCAATTTAATCCAGGCACTTACTGTGAAGCTATTGCCCCTCATTCCATACCTGTCAGGGCTTCCTATTTCTATATATGCATTTTTAGGGAGCTTTGCCACCTCGCCCCGATTAACATCGGTTGTAAACGATGCATTTACAGGTTTTATATTTCCTTCCTTGTTGGCAATATTTAACCATGAATTATCAAAAGGGAAATAGCCTGTTAAAGCTTCATCCATGGTAAGGGGGGTGGCATTAAAGGTAAGGGGGGTAATAAAATGTTCGTCATTGATGGTTACCGATTTAGGGTTGAAACTATAGCCCGGGTAGTATGGGGTAAGGTTAAGTTCTTCTCCTTCAAGATAAGGGAAATTAAACGACCCGTTAGAAATACTTCTGTTTGAATGTTTCCAGAAAACTTTCTCCAAAGGTTTTTCGCCAATCTTCACTATGCCGGAGATACTCTTATAAGTATTTAGCCAGGGGAAAATGGGCAGCATAAAACTGTTACTTTTTTCAGAAAAAATAAAATTGGGGCGTTTGCCCGTATGTTTCCACCTGTTCAATAAATGATTGATGTAATACTGGTTCTGGTTGATGTCTAAAATAAAATCCCGGTGCCCCTGTGTTTCGGGGATGTCCAGGTCGCGGATCAACAGGAGTTCTTTGGTTATGTCCCCGTTTGGGTAGAATCCGTCAAACTGGGGGTCTTCGATACCTGAATTTGGGTATTCGGCAATATAGTCCCATGCGTAGTGGAATAATGAGTTGCCTGCCCGTACCTTCTGAAAAGTAAAAACAATCAGGTCCTTCTTGTTTGCAAGAATCTCCTTTACATCCGGCCAGCGTTCTCCGGAAGGCAAATAAAACAGTTTTTCTGACAATCCTGATTCCGTAAATGCCTCTTTTAATGCCTCGGCAGGCCCTGTATAGTTGATGAAAATTGGGATGACCCTGTCGGGGGTCTGATTAATCACAGGTTTTAAATAGCCTGCAAAATCCTGGAATGTTATTTTTTTTGCAACAGGCGACAATAATAAGTTATCCCCTTCTTTGTTGTAATTCAGGGTAATGGAAAGCCCGCTCCATCTGTAATGCAACCCGTTTTTTACGGACTGCATTGAAACGGGGGTATTGGAAAAGTCAGATATTATAAAAGTGTAATTATTTAAGTCCTTTGAATTAACATCCGGTTGTATAAATAAGAACAGTGCAATGATTAATCCTGTTTTTTCAAATAAATGAATAATTCTCCTCATAGTTTAACCCCGTATTAATACCTTAATTTTCTAAGGATACACAAATATGTTTTACAACACAGGCATTTCTTAAATGCCTAAAGTTAAATAATTTAAAAGACAAATTAAGCAAAAATTAATAACTTATTAACCGTTCCTGTAATTATTCATTAATAAAGATGTTAATGCCTGGCAATTATATTGTAGAGGATTACAATTTTGAGTGGCAATATAAAAGGAGTTTTGTTAAACTGCGTTTTATTACATCCTGGAAAATAATGAGAAAAGGTATCAGCCAATTTTGCCGGCTTTACTGAACCAACTTAAACCATAAAACTTCTCCTATGAATAGGGGGAGTTTTTTTATGCCTCCACCTGCTTTTTCAATTGAGCCCTCTTAACCCACAACTTTGACCCTAAATGACGTACTTCGGTAATTTATTGAAACAGGATTACTTACGCCAGGCTACTTTCCTGTTTTGCTGTCATGGTAGGGCGATTCTATCCGGCGACCACGGAATGCAAAGCGCTCACTCATCATGTTTAATATCTCATTTGCAGTACTTTCAATGGGTTTATTCGACACGTTCACAACGGAAAACCCTCCCCGTTCGAAAATAAACATAGCATGGCGGATTTCTTCACGGATAGATTTCTCATCGATATAGACTGTATTATCCATATTATTCCAGGCCATGAGCCTTTTTTTGCGGTGAGCTATAAGCTGGGAAGCCCCGATTGAAAGCCCGAAAACTCGTTTAGGGTCAACCTCAAATAATTCTTTAGGAGGCTGAATACCATTTACCAGTGGTATATTTGCCACTTTCCATCCATACATGGTAAGGTATACACTTAAAGGTGTTTTACCCGACCTGGAAACCCCTGTAAGGATTATTTCAGCATGGTGCAGCCGTTCCGGGTTCATGCCGTCATCGTGCGACAATGTAAATTCTATCGCCTCAATACGGTCGAAATACTTATGATGCATTTGCCGGTATAAGCCGGGGTGCTTTAGCGGTTTAATATTCAATTGTTCATCAAGGTAATTGGCAAGCCCGCTCATAAAATCAATCATCCTTACACCATGTTCCTCCCCCAGCTGGTTAATTTTTTTGCGAAGGTCAGGGTTTACAAAAGTATGAGTTACCAACCCATTTGTCTTTTTTGCTTCTTTAATAATATTAAAAACATCTTTCTCTGATGAAACACCGGGGATGATAATAACCGGGATATTATTATTAGGGTACTGGATTAAAAGCGATTGCACCATATTATTCCCGGCAAGGCCTTTACCTCCCGAAGCCACATAAATTGGGGGAGGGGTTTTTCTATTTGACTTGTTCATATAATTTGTTTAAATTTCTATTCGCAAGTTAATTTACGAAATTTGTATAAACTATAACCTAATTCAACCATGATTCGAAGAAGAAATTTTATAAAATCATTAGCACTGGCAACCAGTAGTATCCTTATGCCATCTGTACTTTCTTCCAGAAACTCAGAAGAAGAGGATAAATTTGGGATGTTATTGCCCAAGCGGTTATTGGGGAAAACCGGCCAGTATGTAACAATGCTGGGAGTTGGGGGCTACCATGTTGGCTGGACTACTGAAAAAAATGCCCAGGAAGTAATTGAAACTGCCATTGAGGGAGGGATACGTTTCTTCGATAGTGCAGAGTCGTATAGTAAAGGCGAAAGTGAAAGGCGGTATGGGAAATACCTGGTCCCAAAATACCGGAACCATGTATTTATAATGACAAAATCAACGGCGGCAGATAGGAAAACTGCACTGGCGCACCTGGAAGGTTCGTTGAAAAGGTTGAAATGCGACTATATCGATTTATGGCAGGTCCATGCGCTAAAAGACCCGGGCGATGTTGATAAAAGAATTGAGAATGAGGTATTGGAAGTTTTTGAGAAGGCAAAATCCCAGGGGAAGGTCAAACATATCGGCTTTACGGGCCATGCTAACCCTTTTGCCCATAAAAGGATGTTTGAAAGAACAAAGGGGAAAGACATTCTTGAGACGGTACAAATGCCGGTTAATGCTATCGACCCTCACTTTTTCAGTTTTATTGAAAATGTTTTTCCTGAAGCGTTACGCAGGGATTTTGGCATACTTGCCATGAAAACTTTATCCGATGGGCGGTTCTTCAAAGAGAAGCGGATGCTGGAAAGAATACCCTGGCAAACAGACAACCCGTTGGTGCCGGATATCATATCGGTCAAAGAGGCTTTATCTTTTGTTTGGTCATTACCCGTCAGTGTTTTAATAACCGGAGCCGAAAACCGTGGCCTTTTAATGGAAAAAATCGCCCTTGCCGGAGAATTTTCCAAACTTACAGAAGAAGGCCGGAAAAATATACTGGAAAAAGCGGCCTCTTTTGCCGGGAATAAAGTTGAATATTATAAAAAGGTATAGTTTTTTTTGCCGGGGGGAAGAACTATTTTATATTTATATCTGAAAATAAATCAATTAAACTGTAAATTATGAATAAACTGTTAGTCTTTATTTTTGTGGCCTTTTATGCGACAGCATCATTGGCCCAATCGGCCGATGAGATTGTTGGGATATGGTGGAATGAAGAAAAAACATCCAAAATCGAAGTTAAGGAAGTAGATGGTAAATACATTGGGACTATCGTATATATGATCCCGGAGAAATATGAAAACGGAGAGCCGCCCAAAGATGATGAAAACCCCGACCCTGCGCTTCGTGAACGTTCGGTTTTAGGGTTACAGATTTTAGAAAACTTTGTATACAATGCTAAAGAAAAAGAGTGGGAAGATGGCAAAATATACGACCCGAAGTCGGGCAATACCTATGCCTGTTATGCATGGCTGGAAAATAAAGACGAACTGAACCTTAAAGGTTATGTGGCAGGTATCAGGTGGCTGGGGAGGAAATCAACCTGGCACCGGACAGAGCTGTAACATAGTAGTTTTTAAGGTCCTCCGTTAATAATTTTGCCGTGGCATGCATCAAGAATATTTTTTTATTCGTGCATCCGTGGCTAAAGAATGAAAATGAATGAAGATTGTCTCACTTTTTGCCGGGGCCGGTGGACTGGACCTTGGGTTTAAAAATGCCGGATTTGATGTGGTTTGGGCTAATGAGTACGACCGGGAGATATGGGAAACCTACGAAAAGAACCATCCCGGGACGGCCCTCGACAGAAGAAGCATTACTGAAATAAAACCGGAAGAAATCCCGGATTGTATAGGTATTATTGGCGGGCCGCCCTGCCAGAGCTGGAGCGAAGCAGGGGCATTACGTGGTATTAAAGACAATCGCGGGCAACTATTTTTTGATTTTATACGTATTCTGAAAGAAAAAAAACCTCTTTTTTTCCTGGCTGAAAATGTTTCAGGGATTTTGTTCAAACGCCACAACGAGGCTTTTCAATACCTCATCGAATTGTTTGAAGATGCCGGGTTTATTGTATCCAGGAATCTGGTAAATGCTAAAAATTATGGTGTCCCGCAAGACCGTAAGAGGGTAATTATCGTTGGGTACAATAAGAGCTGTTTCGATAAGCCCTTTGAACTTCCGCCACAAAATAAAAAAATCCCGGTTTTAAAAGATGCTATCGGAGACTTACCTGCCGAGGCATTGCCGGGCATTGGGAAAAACCACTCGAATGGTAAAAATTGCGGCATTGCCAACCATGAGTACCTTACCGGTGGCTTCTCGTCCATTTTTATGTCGCGAAACAGGGTTCGGTCATGGGATGAGCCTTCGTTTACCATTCAGGCCGGGGGGCGCCATGCCCCGCTACACCCGAAGGCTCCTAAAATGGAACCTGTTGGAAAAGATGCCAGGAAATTTGTTGCAGGGAAAGAGGGGCTTTACCGCAGGCTCAGTATAAGGGAGTGCGCACGTGTACAAACATTCCCTGATTCGTTCACCTTTTATTATAACAGGATTTCATCGGGATACAAAATGGTTGGCAATGCCGTACCTGTAAAACTTGCTGAGGCACTTGCCCTGAAAATCAGGCACGACCTGAAAATGAAAGGGCCGGGCTAATCGTTAAATTAAAATCTCCTATGAGAAAGGCGCATTTACTTTTCGATGGCCCTGAAGGGTATACGGAAAACAACCGCTACCCTTACACAGGGGCAAGCCCAAAATTTGTAGGTTTTTTAAAAGAGTACCTTTTGAAGTACTCAGATGTGATATCTTTTATTTCGATAGCCATTTACCTTTTCAATAATTTCGAACTGCATAAATTATTCAGGGAGCTTGCTGAAAAAGGTGTTCAGATAAACGTTGTATCCATTCCCCTTGAAGGGTACGACCATTCTTCGCCACAGGCGATTACACATAGTGGCGGCTCTCTGGCTTTAAACAACAAGCACACCAAATATTCGCTGGCATCGATTATCTACCAGGATTTCATGGAAAAGCCGTTGGAAAATTATCATTTGTACCTTTTCCCGCACACATACATCCGCAGCCCGAGGATCAAACCCTTCTCAAGAGGGAAAATGCCTTATTCACTGCATACCAAGTCATTTTTTATCGAGTTCAAAAATGGGGATATGGTTTCAGGGCTTACTTCATCGAACCTTGCCATGCGCGATTTGGTGAAACACGATACTTTCCTGCTTCGGGAGGTCGCAACGGGTGAGGGAAAGTCAACAAAGGCATTTTTTAGCCACCTGGCCAGTGCTTCTGTTCCGATAAATGATTTCCGGCAAAACAAAACGGATGCATTCAATTACCCGATTCGGCAGCAGGTATGCCCTGCAACAGGGGAAAGCCATTTTGTTGCGCCGTTTTATATCAACAGTGCTGAAAAAGCCGAGCAGATTATAATAGATTTGATGCAAACTGCTCAGCAACGGATATGCGTAATGGCTCAACACATTTCGGCATTTGATTATAGCGTGCCGTTAAATTTTAAAACCGGGGGACAAACCGGCGTCCGGGTGAAAAGGAAAGGGATGCTACACACTTTATTGGAAAAAGGGAAACAGGGTGTTGAGGTGGTTTGTATCTCACAAACTTATGTATGCAGCCCAGGAAAAGGGCAGGACTTTCGTAAACCTGCCAACCAATCCAACTTTATAAATTTTATCAGGGAATTCCGGAAACTTCCTAACCCAAAATATTTTGTAAACGATGCCATCCACAGTAAATATATTATTGTTGACGACAAAGTAGTTGTTACAACCTTTAACTATACTCCTACCCAGTTTATATCCCTTCCTTATGTGAAGATTGATAAGTTTGAACACATTGAGGGCCTGGCTTACAAAGGGGTTTTTTCAGAGGTGGGGCAACTCATACAACTCAGCAGTAAACAGGATGTAGCTTGTTTTAAAAGAAATTTCCTGTATGTGCAGCAAAGTAAAGGAACCGTCCGGGTTATTTGATGAGTAACACCTGTTTTTTATACAAGAAAACCTCCAGTATCAGCTCTTCATTTGGTTTTAACGAACTCAGGTCAATAGCCTTTTTTAAAGATTCGTGGCTATCGCTCTTTGCAACCAGGGTTATTTCAGGGATTTTATTAATCAGGCATGAGAAGCTCCCGTCTTCACGGCTCGTTGCATCGCCAATATTCTTGCCGTCCTGATCCAATATCTCAATGACAACACCCGGGATCACCTCTTTGCTATCCGCCTCTTTCACTACCCCTTTAATGGTAATGGGGATAAAATTTAACTCCAAAGAAAAGATGTCGTAATACCCATTGTTGTTTACCCGGTTTGTTGAGAAATACCCTCTGGCCGAGGTGCTGTCAAGAGTGAATGCAACATCGTCTTTTGTGCTGTTGATGGGGTATCCTACATTTCTCACACTATTGAAAACCCCGTTTGCCGGCGAAGCAACATAAATATCGTATCCTCCCAGCCCCCGGTGCCCTTTAGAAGCAAAGTACAAAAGCCCATCGCTGGCGATAAAAGGGAATAGCTCATTTTTCCGTGTATTAACCACCGGTCCGACATTATAAGGATTGCTCCATTCCCCGTCCTTCTTTTTATAACAAAAATATATATCGTACCCTCCATAGCCCCCTGGCATGTCGCTCACAAAATAAATAACCTGCCCATCGGCACTAACCGAGGCATGGGCCACGGAATAATTGGGGCTGTTCAGGAAAAAAAAGTCTTTAAAATCCCAGGTCCCGGACTTCTTCTCAGCAACAATAAGTTGCAAATGGAATACATCCTTTGCTTCATCGGCGCCGGCTTTTTGCGGGGCAAACCGGGTTACATACAACAAACCCTCTACAGGGTCGTAGGCAACCGGGCCATCGTTGTACTCGGTTTTGATTTTATAGGCAAAAGGTTTCGGGTCGACAAGTTGCCCCGCTTCCGGCTCTTTGGCAAAAAACAGGTCTAAAAAAGGTAAATTATTCGAGGCTAAGCGGGCATCCGCTTTTTTATCGCCTATCGATGTAGAGGAAAAAACCACTCCATTGTCAAGGTAGCAGGTGCCCAGTTCCGAGCCGGAGGTATTTATTGAGGCCGGGGCGATATTGAAAGCCGATGAATCTTTTAACAGGTTTCTTATGTATTCAATTTCCTCTTTTGCTTTCGGGATTTTTTTGTCGCCAGGCTTTAGCCCTTCATACTTATTTAAATATTCATTTGCCTCCAGGCACTTGCCATTATGAAGCAGGATCATCGAATACATGTAATAATCATGGGAGACAACCCTGCCTATTTCAAAAAGCTTACTCATCCATTTTTCTGCTTCTCCTGAATTTCCAATCCTGTCGTTGGCCAATGCGAGCTTTTTTATTATTTTGTAGCTGCCTGGATTATGCGGGTATGCTTCCTCATACAGTTCAATGGCTTTTTCATAATTCCGTGACTTGAATTTATGGTCGGCACTTTTTACTAATTTATCCTGGCCGTATGCCGAACCTGTGGAAGCGAATAGAATGAGGGCTATAAACCATTTGAGTTGATTTGTACAATAAAGTTTTTGTTGAATACCCATAAAAGTCAAAACGTATACAGTAATAATATAATTGTATAACGTACAAATTTAGTATTTTGCACCAGATTTTCCCATTTTGGGAAAATTTGTTGAGATAAGAATTTGATTTATAAGAAAAATGGCTTTAATCCTGAACCTCGAATCGTCAACGGAGGTATGTTCCGTTGCATTGTCATCAGATGGCGTACTCATTGATATAGAGGAAAATACAGAGGGTTTGAATCATTCGGAGTTACTTACGGTGTATGCTGAAGAAATTTTGAAACGGAATAACCTTACAGCCAAAGATATTGATGCGGTAGCTGCCAGTAAAGGCCCCGGGTCGTATACAGGGCTACGTATTGGTATTTCGGCGGCAAAAGGGTTTTGTTATGCAGCCGGGATACCTCTTATTGCAATCAGCACCCTGGACTCCCTGGCCGGGTATGTGTCAAAACACCCGCATGAGTTCGGGATAACTATTGATTCGCCTACTTTATTTTGCCCAATGATTGATGCAAAGAGGATGGAGGTTTATTCTGCCGTTTATGATTCTTCCGGGAAAATGTCTCATCCGATTTCGGCAAATATTATCAAAGAAGGCTCTTTTTCGGAGTTGTTAAATAATTCACATATTATTTTTTTTGGCAACGGGGCGGCAAAATGCAGCAAGGTGATCACACACCCTAATGCCGTATTTGCCGGCCCGGAAAAAGCATCGGCAAAATTTATGACTAATATTGCCGAATATTTGTATAACAAAAAGGCATTTGAAGACGTTGCTTATTTTGAACCTTTTTATTTAAAGGATTTTATTGCAACAATACCAAAAAATAAGATTGTGTGATTCGGAAAATAGTTATAATATTCACCATAATACCCTTTAGTTTTTATTCTTTTGGGGTAGAGCAGCAAAAACTAAGCTTCCACCTGAAATTTGGCTTCTTTAAAGCGGGTGAATCTGTTTTGACCATTTCCGACACCACATTCAACGGGAAGCCTGCGATTTATTATTTCCAGGGAGTCAGGACAATGGGGTTAATAGAGCACTTCTTCAAATTAAACGATTTTTACGAGAGTATAGTAAATCCGGAGAACCTCCTGCCTTACAAGTCGATACGAAACGTTAACCAAGGCAATTACCATCGTTATAATGAGGTGCTGTATTTTCATGGCATAGACTCTATTCTTAGCCAGAGGTCGGGGAAGAGGGCTGTCCCGAAAAACCTGGTCGACATCCTCTCTGTTTTTTTTTATTTCACCAATAGCGGCTACCTGGACAAGCTCAATTCGGGAGAAATAATAACAATCCCTGTTTTTAATGCTGATGAAATTACAGATGTGAAAATTCAGTTCGAAGGGTTTAAAACCGTGAAAACAGGGAAAGGCGACATAGAATGTTACGTAATTACTCCTCAAACTGATAAAAAGAAAGAAATAATGGGGTCAAACGGACTTAAATTTTATATTTCTAAAGAAAAAAAATTGCCTGTTTTATTTGAATTTGATATGAAAATAGGGGTGCTCAGGGCTATCCTTAAAAGCTATACGGTTGATGGCAAAGAAGAGGTACTTAATTGATAGCCTCCCCTCAACATTTTTTTATGTCAAACAATAGTCACAAAATCAGAGGCTGTTTAAATTTTATTTTAACTATTTTTGTTCCAAAATAATTATAAAAATGAATTTATGGCTTCAACCTCAGATTTTAGAAATGGGCTTTGTATAGAATATAATGGCCAATTATTTACGATTGTCCAGTTCCAGCATGTAAAACCAGGCAAAGGGCCTGCCTTTGTCCGCACAAAACTCAAAAATGTTAAAACCGGAAAGGTGATTGACAACACTTTCTCTGCCGGTGTAAAAATAAATACGGTCAGGATAGAGCGGAGGCAATACCAATACCTGTATAAAGACGATATGGGGCTCAATTTTATGCATACCGGGACTTTTGAACAAATCCCGGTGGACGAAGCGATGATTGATAATGCCGACCTGCTTAAAGAGGGGCAGGTTATTGAAATTAATTTCCACACCGAAACCGAAACCCCGTTAACGGTAGAACTGCCTGCTTTTGTTGAGTTGGAGGTTACAGATACCATTTCCGGCGAGAAAGGCAATACTGCAAGTTCAACGGCATTAAAGCCGGCTACACTTGAAACAGGCGCCGAAATTATGGTTCCTATTTTTGTAAACCAGGGAGATATTATTAAAGTAGATACCCGGACCCATTCTTATTCTGAAAGAGTCAGGAATTAAGTAGCCTCAGCAAGAAAACGCCAATAATTTCGTTACTCTTGTTTTGAAAACAGTCGATTACACCAGTAAACTCCTTATTTTCAAAACTGCGAAAGCCTCATTCTTTGACGTTTTTTTATCAGAGGCAGAATTTTCGTGCAAACACTTATACATGATGAAAGGGAAAGATAAAAAAACCGGATTAATTCAGTCCGGCTTTTTTATCTTTAGCAGAATGGCTTTTTAATTTTAAGTCGATGGCAACAATAATTGCGGTGAAGCCCCAGAAAGGCACCGATGCCTTGTCGGTATCCAGGAAATTGTTCATCAATCCGTGGATATAATACGTGATTAGGCCAATAAGAGCAGCCAGGACTATTGTTTTAAGCCTTTTGTCTTCTGTCCGGGTATAGGTATTTATACCGGTATAAATAACCACGGCTATTAATAAAAGGAACGTTAGCATACCCAATACCCCCGATTCGGCCAATGGCCCGAGGTACTCGCTGTGGGCATTTCCCCCATCGCCCGCATTAGTACTGATAATTGTCCTTTCATTGTTTATCTGGAAGGGGCCGTATTTAAACATATAAGTGCCCGGGCCATACCCAAAAAGTGGTTTTACCCTGAACATTCGGATGGCACAATTCCAACGGTTGATCCGCTCCAGGTTCGAAGCATCTGTGGTAATGTTGGAAATTGAAGAAATATGTTCCATCATATTGGCCGACGACTCTTTGCTGTTCCGCTCCAGGTACATAACTAATTGGTTTTCGAAAACAAAGAAAAAAGCCAGGAGGGTTACAACGGTAGCAAACAAGGTCCTGAACCTGATTTTCAATTTAATTATGCCCCATACCATTAACCCGGCAACCATACTGACCCAGGCGGCCCTGCTGTATGAAAGTACCACCGCAACGAAAAGGATGAGTAAAACAAGCAATGATACAAGTTTCAATGTTTTATTCCTGTTGCCGCCAAACGACATCCCCAGTAAAAAGGGGATATACATAGCAAGTATTGCCCCATACGAAGTATGGTCGTTATAGAAAGGGTTTACCACAAAATGTGCAGCATCTTTATGCCACAACCCATATCCTATATGCCGCGATATTGCATAAGTTATGACCACTAATAACGGCAAAACATACATCCAGATGAATTGTTCGTAATTATCCTTCTTCTTTAAGATTTTGATTACCAGGAGGTATAGCCCGACAACAAACCAAACCCGCGACAATAGGAATTTAAATGAAACAACCGGCATGGTACTGGTCATACTGGTAATGAATATCCAGGCTAAGTTGATGAAAATGACAATGGAAACCGGGTGGGTTAGTATTTTTTTATCAAACCCCCGTTCGGCGGCAACTTTTAAAAGGAATATCAATAATATGCCAAAAAGCAGGGGCTCGGTAGGCAAATACATATCAAATGGCAACCCCGGCATAAGGTTTCTTAACGGTACGGACAGGGGCGTGAAAAGTATGGCCAGGTAAATTAATTTTTCAACCGAGAATACAGCCAGCAAAATAATAGTAAAGGCTACAGGCAAGAAATTAATAATTAAAGAATCCTTTTTTGCAATAAAATAAGCATTCAATAATATAAAAAGTATTGAAACTGTATAAAACAGAGTAAGTTTTATAGATGCAGATTTTAGCACTTCCTACTTTTCTTTCTTATAATCAAGGATTAAAAAGACCAATAAGGCTATAAAAGTTGTTGATAAAACCGAAATCAGGACAATCAACCACCTTACGGGGTACGATTTTTTATCGGCAGGCACCGGGTATTCCACAATATGGCAATAAGTGATCTCTTTTTGGGCTTCCTGCAAATAAAACTCATGCTCGAGGGTTAAGGAGTCGATCACCGACACCAATTGCCTGAAACGCACTTCAAGCAGGTTGGTTTCGTCCCCCTCTTTAACAAGGTTGTCGTAAAGAGCCTTTATCTTTTGCGTACCCACTGTCGAAACCTTATTTGCCGCAAGAGCCTCCATGTACCCTTTGGTTACTTCCTTTACCTGTGAATTATAATTCAGTATGCCATATTCACCCCGGATACCTTTCAGCCTTTCAAGAATACTATCCAACTGGGTCTGTTTTTCATTCAGCCCGTCCTTGGTAATTTTCACCATCTCCCAGCTTTTAACGGCATGCATATCCCTGACTTTCTGATTGTAAAAGTGTATGATGGAGTCACACATATTGCAGGCTCTGACAGGATTAGTGTCCAATACTTTGATCTCAACCGTTTCGAACTCTGTTTTGGAAGCTCCTACGTTGGTATTGTACCGGTGCATCATATAGGTCATATAATGTGGGTCGTCCTTACTGATGTGGTACACCTTATCCAGGTCGAAAGCATCAAACATCCGGCGTTTTATATCCTCAGAGTTGATGATCTCCAGCATTTGCTCTGTCTCCGATTCATCGCTGAACGGGAACAGGTTTATCGGGTAAATCCGTGCCGAGGACTTATACCTGGGTTCAATAAAGGTTTTTGAGGAAAAGAATACTGATAATACAATGGCGATGGCGCCAATTATCATAAAATGGGTTTTCCTGCTCCATATAATATTTAGGATGCGTTGGTTGTCAAAAAAATTATTCATAGATAAGCGATTAAGTCAAGCTGCAGTTTTTCAACGTAATTTAACTTTCTTTAGTATCACCGTTTATAAAAAAAACAGCATTTATCCGGCAATAATCAGGAAATAGTTTTTCTTACCCTTCTGGGCCAGGATATACTTGTTGCCAATAAGGTAATCCTGGTTAATAACCAGGCCGGGATTATTAATTTTCTCTTTATTGATACTTAACCCATTGCCTTTGATTGTCCTCCTTAGTTCCCCTTTTGACGGGAAGATGGTTGTCTTTTCTGCCAGGAGGTCGATTATATTTATCCCTTTCACCAATTCTTCTTTACTAACCGGAAACTGGGGGACGCCTTCAAAAACATCCAGGAAAGTTTTCTCATCCAGCTTGTTTAACTCAGCAGCAGCCCCTTTCCCAAATAGTATCTGTGAGGCTTCAACCGCAGCATTAAAATCTTCTTCGGAATGGACTCTGATGGTTACGTCTTTTGCCAGTTCTTTTTGCAGTATCCTTAAATGCGGGGCCTGGCTGTGGCTTTTTTCTATTGCTTCGACCTCTTCTTTACTCAACAATGTAAATATCCGGATATATTTCGAAGCATCTTCATCCGAAGCATTAATCCAGTATTGGTAAAATTTATACGGAGATGTTTTCTTTTTATCCAGCCAGACATTCCCCCCCTCTGTTTTACCGAATTTGCCCCCATCTGCTTTTTTTATCAATGGGGTTGTAATAGCAAACGCCTCTTTGCCGGCCTTCCGCCTGATCAGCTCCGTGCCGGTTACAATGTTCCCCCACTGGTCGGAGCCGCCCAACTGTACCGTGCAGTTTTTATGTTGGTTTAGCCAGTAAAAATCGTATCCCTGGATCAGCTGGTATGAGAATTCTGTAAACGACATACCTGTTTCAAGCCTTGATTTGACTGAATCTTTTGCCATCATATAGTTTACAGAAATATGTTTGCCTACATCGCGTATAAAATCGAGGAAATTATACTCTTTGAACCAATCGTAATTGTTCACAACCTCAGCCGAGTTTTCGCCACAGTTAAAGTTTAGGAATTTCCCCAGCTGTTTTCGAATACATTCTAAATTGTATTGCAGGGTTTCGGCATCCAATAAATTCCTTTCTTTTGATTTCCCTGAAGGATCCCCTACCATACCGGTAGCACCTCCCACCAGGGCAATTGGCTTGTGCCCGCAACGTTGCAGGTGTACCAAAATCATTATCTGCACCAGGCTCCCGATATGCAAAGAGTCTCCCGTAGGGTCGAATCCAATATATGCAGAGGTCATCCCCCTGGCAAATTCTTCTTCCGTCCCGGGCATGATGTCGTGAATCATCCCCCTCCATTGAAGTTCTTTTACAAAATCCATAATATCTAAAAATTTCGGCAAAGATATAAATTGAATCGTTGGGGTTAACAGATTATCTAAGAATATTTTATTCAGTTGTCCTTAGAAGCTTCTTAGATTGTTTTACCCGGGACTGTTTTATCTCCTTTCCCCCCTGGATCATTGACCCAGGAATTTATAAACGGGAATAAACCCGGGGCAAAATTCCTGATGGGTTCGTATAGCCTTGATTCGGCTTTTTTTGCTTCCGGCAAGATAGAAACATCGTTATCAATTGTATCAAAGATTACCAGGATTACACTTAAAATCAATGCTGATTTTAATAACCCAAAAACCAACCCGGCAAGGCGGTTGATAAATCCCAACATTACAGTTTCCACCAATTTGTTGACAACGCTGGCAACGATGTGTACCAAAATTACAATTACGATAAATGTGACAACAAATGATATTACATTCAGGTGTTTAGAATGAAAGTTGAAATTCTCAATAATGAAATCCGCGGTAATGTCCGAGAATTCAAATGCCCCCCATATACCCAGTACAAGGGCTGCCAGCGAGGCCAGCTCTACAATAAAACCTTTGCGGAACCCACTAATTGCTGCAAGTAAAAGTAAAATCCCAAGGATAATATCAATATAATTCATATTGTTAATTCTTCAATAGTATTATTTACAATGTAAATGTATGAATTTATTTTATTGGGATACCCGGCAATCAGGCTAAATATTCCTAAATTTGGATGCACTTAAAACCAGAGATATATGCCACTCATAAATTCCTTAATAAATTGGTTCAACATAAAGAGGATTTATCAAATTGAACTTTACCGTGAGCACCCCCACGAGGTTCAGAGCGAAACATTATTCGAGCTGTTATATGAGGCAAGGGATACCGAATGGGGGAAGGGCCACCGATATTCGGATATCACAAATGAACAGGAATTTAAAGAAAAGGTGCCACTACAGGAATATGAAGATGTAAAACCATTTATTGAAAGGTTGAGGCATGGTGAAAAAGATTTGCTGTGGCCCGGCGAAGTAAAATGGTTTGCAAAATCATCGGGGACAACCAGCGATAAAAGCAAATTTATACCAGTCACGAAAGATTCGTTGGAGGACTGCCACGTGCGCGGGCTCAAAGACATTTTTGCCCTTTATATCAGGAACAACCCGGATACTAAAGTCCTTTTAGGGAAAACTCTCACCTTAGGAGGCAGCCACCGGGTCAATAATTTCAGCAATAACTCATTTTATGGTGACCTGTCGGCAATTATTATTGAGAATGTACCTTTCTGGACCGATTTTATAAGGACGCCCTCTTCCGAGATAGCCCTTATTGAGGAATTTGAAGAGAAAATGGATAAAATTATCGAGACCTCTCTTGGCGAGAATGTTACATCGTTGGCTGGAGTCCCTTCATGGTATCTCGTGCTATTGAAAAAGATTTTGGAGAAAACAGGGAAAGATAATATCCTGGAAGTGTGGCCCAACCTGGAGGTATTTATCCACGGGGGGGTGAATTTCGATCCTTACCGTGAGCAATACAAGAAAATAATCCCCTCCGGTAAAATGAGGTATATGGAGGCATATAATGCTTCGGAAGGGTTTTTTGGCATTCAGGACAATCCTCACCGCGATGATTTATTATTGATGCTGGATTATGGCATTTATTACGAATTCATACCTATGAGCCAATGGGGCAAAGAGGATCCGGAAATATTATCGATAAAAGACGTAGAGGTTAACCAAAATTATGCAATGGTCATTTCGACCAACAGTGGCTTGTGGCGGTACATTATCGGCGACACTGTAAAATTCACCAGTAAATTCCCGTATAAAATAAAGATTACCGGCCGCACAAAACACTTCATTAATGCATTCGGCGAAGAGGTAATTATTGATAATGCAGAGCAGGCTATCAAAGTAGCATGTAGCCGTACGGGAGCAGTTGTACATGAATATACTGCGGGGCCGGTTTTTATGGGTGACGAGCAGAAAGGCGCCCATCAGTGGGTTATTGAATTTGAGAAAGAGCCTGATGAACTCAGCCATTTCTCTGCCTCCCTCGACAATGCCCTTAAAACATTGAACTCGGATTACGAAGCAAAACGCTACAAAAACCTGACATTGGAAATGCCCCATATTGTTGTTGCCCCAAAAGGTACATTCTACAACTGGATGAAAAAAAGAGGGAAAGTTGGCGGGCAAAATAAAATACCCCGGTTGGCAAACGACCGAAGGTACCTGGACGAATTGCTGGGCGAATTGTGACACATCCCTGAAAATAGGAAGGCCTGAATAAAGGGAAGGATAATTTTCAGACAGCTTCTTAGGCTGTATTTATCATTTCGCAGCAAAGCGGAAATTGAAAACCCCCGGGCTAAGTTCCATGCTCTGGAAATATTCACCTCTCGTTTTGTGGCATGGATTAATTTTGTATTTTCGGGAATAAAAAATATAGATATGCATATAACTGTTGCAGGAAATATCGGAGCCGGGAAAACAACTCTTTCAGAGCTTCTTGCCAGGCAATTCAATTGGACACCACATTACGAAAATGTTGACCAGAACCCTTACCTGAATGATTTTTATAACGATATGCAGCGCTGGTCGTTCAATTTGCAGATATATTTCCTAAATACAAGGTTCCAACAAATTTTAGAGATACATAAATCGGGGGAAACAGTTATCCAGGACAGGTCGATTTACGAAGATGCGGAAATATTTGCGCCGAACCTGCACAGCATGGGGCTTATGAGTACCCGCGACTTTAAAAATTATAAAACCCTGTTCAACCTGATGGTCAGCTTTGTCCAGCCTCCTGATTTGATGATCTACCTAAGGGCTTCTATCCCTACACTGGTGAATCAAATACAAAAAAGGGGCAGGGAATATGAAAATTCTATCCGCCTTGATTATTTAAAACAACTCAACAACCTCTATGAAAAATGGATTGGCAGCTATGATTTGGGTAAGCTGCTTATAGTTAATGTTGACGATATTGATTTTACAACCAACCCGGAAGACCTGAGCCATATTATCGACAAAATAAATGCCCAGATTCACGGATTGTTTTAAAATAAAACTGAAGATCTACAAGAAACATCATTTCTTTATTCCCTGATTTCTTATTTTTTTCTGTAATGCAAAAATAGAGAAGGGCGATACCTGGTGCGTCACTTTATGCGTGACACGACACTATAGGGTGGATTATTAATGGGTGCAGAGGTTTTTTATTTGCCAGTTCAGCTCCCCCCATACATTTTCAGGCAGTTTGGCACCCATCACCTCAACCACTTTCCCCGAAACAAGGGCGGCAATTTTACCGCATTGCTCCAGGCTTAGGTTATTAGTAAGTCCATATAAAAACCCTGCAGCATAACTATCGCCGGCACCGGTTGTGTCAATTGCCTGTGCTTTAACCGAACCAATCTTTATTTCTTTACCCCCTTCTTTAATAAGTGAACCTTTTTTGCCAATTTTTACTATCGCCAGTCCACATTGTCCTGAAAGTGCCTTCAATGCAGCCTCTGGTTGTTGCCCCGTAAAGGCCAACGCTTCTTCTTCGTTGGCAAAAACAATGTCGACATAGTCTTTAATGAGCATCTTCAGGAATCCGAGGTTCTCTTCCACCACATTATAGCTCGATAAGTCAATGGCAATTTTAAGGCCCTTCGATTTAGCCATTTTTATGGCTGTTTCAATCAATTCGTGGTTTTGCACCAGGTAGCCTTCAATATAGAGGTATTCATAATCGATGAATACTGTTTCATCCAAATCAGCGGCATCCAAATCAACCGCAGCACCCAAAAAAGTTGCCATGGTCCTTTCCGAGTCGCGGCTGACCAGGGCCATCACCCTTCCGGTACCTTTACCACTAAGGGATAAATGTGTGTTAATTGACCTTTTTTCAAACTCTTCTTTGAAAATATTACCAAGCTTATCCTTCCCGATTTTACCGAGGTAGCCGCAATTCCCGCCTAAGCCGGCTAATGCATGGATGGTATTGGCGGCCGACCCTCCTGTTGTAACACTTTCCTGCCGAACAAGCGTTGCTTCATAAATCTCCTCCGACTTCCCGGCATCCACTAAAGTCATGCTTCCCCGGGGCAACCCAAATTCCTCAAGGATGGTGTCATTTTCTATGGACGTCATAATATCTACCAATGCATTTCCTATGCCTAACACAGCAGGCAGGTTGTCCCTTCCTTTATTCATTGTTTTAACTGTATATTTTTGTAAAAATATTTTTTCTTTTCGTAAAAGCTATTAATTTTGCAACGCTTTTAAAGTAAACGTTACAAAACGTTAATAAATATTCCCTAGTAGCTCAGTTGGTTAGAGCGGCGGACTGTTAATCCGTAGGTCGTAGGTTCAAGTCCTACCTGGGGAGCAGGGAGCTGGCAATTTGATGGTTTATGTGAGCCAGGAGAAACCCCCACTAACTAAGTACTTATGCTATGATCTCTACACGGTTGCCATCCGGGTCTAAAATAACACTTTCATAAAATCCATCACCGGTATTGCGCGGCTCGCCGATAACTTTAAACCCGTCAAGGCTTAATTCTGCCGTTAATACATCAACTTGTTCTTTATTCCCGACATTTATGGCAAGATGAGTTAAGCCGGAGAACTGTTTGAGCGGGTCGTTCTTTGATTTTGGGATGTTGGGCATCTCCATCAATTCAAGCCGGCATCCTCCATCGAATATGATAAAATATGAACGGAATTCCTTCGAATGGTTGTAATAACCGCTGTTTGAAGAGGCATCAAAGTAATGTATATAGAAATTGCGAAGCCCCTCCAGGTTTTGTGTCCATATAGCAACATGATCTATCCGCATGGCTTTGCACTATTTAAATAAAAGAATACAAACTTACAAAATTTTCCGTCCGGATCAACTAATCTTCCCTAACCTGAATAATTCACAAATTGTCCTATTGCAAAGCCAAACTACTGTGATTAAAGGCAATGCTCACTTCCCGATTCTCGAAATAGCTCAGGCTATTCCTGTGAGTCGAAAACCTGCGCTTACCTGTACTCTTTGTATTTTGACTTTTCGTAACGGAAATTTGTGAATTATTCAGGTTAACCATCTTTTTATCAGAGTACTAAACTTTTTATTATTTTTGTATCTTTATCTCTGGTGTCGTGTCGTGACACGACACCGGTTTATTTTTCAGAGAATAGAGGGTATTTAATTATAGTTGGAAATGGTAGTAAAACAAAAACTTACGATTCCTGCATTAATCAACGAATCAGTTGAAAGATACGGGGAACAGACTTCACTTGTTTTTGCAGGTGAAGAGAATTATACTTATAAGAACCTGGGGGATGACATTGCATTAGTCGCTGAATTATTGATAGGAATAGGCGTAAAAAAAGGAGACAAGGTTGCTATATTTAGCACCAATATGCCCAACTGGGGAGTTGCTTTTTTTGCTGTTCTTTCGCTGGGTGCTGTTACGGTCCCGGTTTTACCCGATTTCCATCCAAACGAGGTAAACAATATCATTGAACACTCGGAAGCAGGAGTAATCTTTATTTCCCAGGAGCTTTACCCAAAAAATGAGAAGTTCTTACAGGAAAACTGCAGGCATATAATATTAATCAATGATTTTACATACATAGGGCAGGGCTCTGCCTCCAGCCGGAAGGAAGTATTTCAACCATCAAAGCCGTCTGTATACAAAGGTTTAGACAACTATGCTGTTGAAGAAACAGACCTGGCTTCAATTATTTATACTTCGGGGACAACAGGAAACTCGAAAGGCGTAATGCTTACACATAAAAACCTGGCCTGGACGACACAACAATGCAACGAGTTGCAGGAGATTAACCCGAACGACCGGTTTTTATCTATTCTTCCGCTTTCGCATACGCTTGAAAATACAGTAGGGTTTTTATTGCCTATGAAATACGGGGCTTCTATCCACTACCTGCGCAAACCGCCAACGGCTTCGGTGTTGATGCCTGCTTTGCAACAGGTAAAGCCAACTATTATGCTTGCCGTGCCATTAATCATCGATAAGATATTCCGATTAAAAATATTACCCAAATTCCAGGGTAACAGGGTAATACGCATGCTTTATAAAGTCCCCCCCATAAGGAAGAAACTACACCAGGTAGCAGGTAAAAAGCTGCTGGGGACTTTTGGGGGAGAGTTGCAATTTTTTGGTATTGGCGGAGCAAAGCTTGATTCAACTGTTGAACGCTTTTTATTAGAAAGCGGCTTTCCTTATGCCATTGGCTACGGGCTGACCGAAACATCGCCGTTACTTGCAGGGACAACAGTAAATAATCCCAGGATTGGCTCAACCGGCCCGGCAATGCCTGGTGTTGAACTACGAATTGCCGACCCCGACCCGGCGACAGGAGATGGCGAGGTACAGGCAAAAGGGCAAAATGTAATGCGCGGCTATTATAAATCTCCGGAGAATACAAAAGAAGTATTTACCAGCGATGGGTGGTTCCGTACCGGCGACAAGGGAAGGATCGACAAAGACGGATTCCTGTATATTAAAGGACGGATAAAGACAATGATTGTTGGTGCAAGCGGTGAAAATATTTTCCCGGAAGAAATAGAATCGGTTATTAACCGGAGGCGTTTTGTGCTGGAGTCGCTTGTGGTTCAGAAAAAAGGGAAACTGGTTGCAATGATCCACCTTAATATGGAAGAAATAGAAAAACATTTCAGGCAGTTGCACTCGGATGCGAAAAATTATGTCAATGAAAAGGCGGAAGAAATTTTGAATGAGATTCATTTGAAGGTTAACGAGGAGTTGAATAAGTTTTCCCGTTTACAAAAGGTTACCCTACAGCCCGAGCCATTTAAAAAAACACCTACCAAAAAGATCAAACGATTCCTGTACTATTAGCTTTTATGGGTTTTCTCCCAGAGCCTTGAATCAAAACGCTATTACAGTCGTAATTGTATGAAAATTATTAATTTTGTATCCTCTTTTTGAAATAACTTAATCGTAATGGTTACAGAATCAAGGTATAATGCCCGTGGAGTTTCAGCATCGAAAGAAGATGTGCATAGCGCCATAAAAAATATTGACAAAGGATTATTCCCCAATGCCTTTTGTAAAATAGTCCCTGACATATTGGGTGGCAATGCCGAATGGTGCAATATTATGCATGCCGATGGTGCCGGGACAAAATCTTCGTTGGCCTACCTTTACTGGAAAGAGTCCGGCGACCTGTCTGTTTGGAAAGGCATTGCACAGGATGCGCTGGTAATGAACCTCGATGACCTTTTGTGTGTGGGTGCTACCGACAATATCCTTGTTTCATCTACCATTGGGCGGAATAAAAATAAGATACCCGGAGAAGTTATTGCAGCAATTATTAACGGCACGGAAGAGCTCCTGGCCGGGCTCCGGGATATGGGTATCGGCATTTATTCTACCGGAGGTGAAACAGCAGATGTGGGCGACCTGGTGCGTACCATCATTGTTGACTCAACTGTTGCCTGTAGAATGAAACGCCGGGATGTTATCTCGGCAGGCAACATTGAAGCAGGCAACGTTATTATTGGGTTATCCTCAACGGGGCAGGCATCCTACGAAAACGAATACAACGGAGGCATGGGCAGTAACGGGCTTACATCGGCCAGGCACGATATTTTTGCAAAATACCTTGCAGAAAAGTACCCCGAAAGTTTCGATCCGCAAATCCCTGAAGAGTTGGTTTTTTCAGGAAACTACAAGCTAACAGGGTTGATTGATGAAGTTGGGGTAGATGCCGGGAAATTGGTCCTCTCCCCAACCAGGACTTATGCGCCGGTTGTAAAAAAAATACTTGGGGAATACCGGAAAGATATTTACGGGATGATACACTGTTCGGGTGGAGCCCAAACAAAAGTGTTGCACTTTACCAACAATGCCCATATCGTAAAAGACAACATGTTCCCAATACCCCCGCTGTTCCGGATTATCCATGAACAATCGGGTACCGGATGGAAAGAGATGTACAAAGTATTTAACATGGGGCACCGTTTCGAAATATATACAAAACCTGAGGTTGCCGAAGGAATCATCGGAATTGTGGAAGGATTTAATATTGATGCCCGGGTAGTAGGGCGGGTCGAGCCGTTTGATGGGAATAAGCTCTCAATCCATAGTGAGTTTGGGAAGTTTGAGTATTTCTAGGTGCTCAAACCTGTTTGCAGAAGGATTAAAATGAAACCTCCCCCGGCAAATTTTCGATGTAAAAAAATGAAGTTATGGCACAATACGCATTATTAGAGAAATACGAATCAATACAACATCGTTTCGATGAGGTGGGGCAGCAAATCTCCGACCCGGAGGTAATGAATGACATGAAGCGGTATGTTAAGTTAAACCAGGAATACAGAAGGCTGGAAGAACTTATAAAAGTATTCAGGGAATATAAGAACCTGGTAAAAGAGATAGAGTCCGGGAAAGAAATACTGGCAGAGGAATCTGACGAAGAGTTACGGGAGATGGCCCGGGAGGAGGTGGAAAAGGCAGAGAAATTAATTCCCGAAAAGGAAAAAGAAATAAAGTTATTGCTTGTCCCTGCCGACCCTGAAGATTCGAAAAATGCCATTCTGGAAATCAGGGCAGGTACAGGTGGCGACGAAGCCGGTATTTTTGCCGGCGATCTGTTCAGGATGTATACAAAATACTGCGAAAAGAAAGGCTGGCGGCTTGAGGTTACAAACCTGAATGAAGGGACAGCCGGCGGCTACAAAGAGATTGTTGCAAAAATATCAGGCAAGGGTGTTTACGGTATTATGAAATACGAATCGGGGGTCCACAGGGTGCAGCGTGTACCGCAAACCGAAACACAGGGGAGGGTACACACTTCGGCTGCTACCGTTGCCGTTTTACCCGAAGCGGAAGAGTTTGATGTCGAGTTAAAAGAGAGCGATATCCGTAAAGACACCTATTGCTCATCGGGCCCGGGCGGGCAGTCGGTGAATACGACCTATTCTGCCATCCGCCTGACACATACCCCAACCGGGATTGTGGTTACCTGCCAGGATCAAAAGTCGCAGTTGAAAAATTTAGCTAAAGCGATGGCCGAATTGCGGACAAGGATTTATAACCTGGAGTACCAAAAATACCTGGATGAGATATCTTCGAAACGGAAAACCATGGTTTCAACAGGCGACCGTTCGGCTAAAATACGCACCTACAACTGGCCACAAGGGAGGGTGACAGACCACCGCATCAACCTGACATTGTATAACTTACAAGCAATAATTAATGGTGATATTGATGAATTAATCGAAAAACTGATAATTGAAGAGAATGCTGAAAAATTGAAAGAAGCAGAGATTTAAATCCTCATCAGGCTATCCACAAAAGGAAAATAGCGTAAATGGTACGATAATATTCAATTATCCTTCCTTATATTGGAAGAGTTTATTAAAAAGCATTATGGATCAACAACAATTATTCGAACAAATACAAAAGAAACACAGTTTCCTTTGTGTTGGGCTTGATACTGATATTCAGAGGATCCCTAACCACCTATTGGATACCTCTGACCCGATATTCACCTTCAACAAAGAGGTAATTGATGCAACCCATGCCTATTGTGTTGCGTACAAGCCAAATCTGGCTTTTTACGAAAGCCTGGGATGGAAAGGTTGGGAAAGCCTCGAAAAGACCATTGTTTACCTGAAATCGAAGTACCCTGAAATATTTGTCATAGCCGATGCCAAAAGAGGCGACATTGGGAATACATCAAATCTTTATGCAAGGGCTTTTTTCGAACACCTTGATTTCGATGCGATTACTGTTGCTCCATATATGGGGGAGGATTCAGTGAAGCCTTTTATGACTTACTTAGGTAAGTGGGTAATACTACTTGCCCTAACATCAAATAAAGGGGCAGCAGATTTCCAGTACATTAAAAATGATGGCAATGGTGATTCCCTGTTTGAATCAGTTTTGAAAACCTCTCAAAATTGGGGGACTACCGAAAATATGATGTACGTGGTAGGAGCTACCAAAGCCGAAAAGCTTAAAGATATCCGAAAGATTGTCCCTAACCATTTCCTGCTTGTCCCGGGAGTTGGTGCACAAGGGGGAAGTTTGGAGGAGGTAGCCAGAAACGGGATGAATGACAAATGTGGGTTGTTGGTTAACTCTTCGCGCGGTATTATTTATGCCTCAAATGATGTGGACTTTGCTGAAAAAGCAAGTGTTGCAGCAAAAAAGGTGCAGCTCGAAATGGAAGTACTTTTAAAAGAAAACGATTTAATTTAATCGAGAATTTATTAGCCTTATAAATACGAAACCGCAATCGAATACCGGTATTGAACAGCTAAATCTTTTAACTGGGATCTTAAAAGACTGTTTAGAAATTATACATAACTTTAGGTGAGATAAGAGGTTTAGGGGTTGGTTCCCTTTACCTGCCCGACATTCGCTTTATCTTTTTTGTCATGTCAAAATTAATCGTATTTTTGTAACCATTGAACAAGGTTTAACAATGTGGTTATATGAAGGATTATTTGTCATTATCAGAAACAGCTGAGCTTATTGGTAAAAGTAAAGAAACTTTACGAAGATGGGATAAAGAAGGTATATTAAATGCTGTCCGTGAACCTGTCTCAAATTATCGGATTTATAAAAAATCTGATGTTCAAACGCTGCTAGGTTCATTATTTGATAATAATATTGATGATGAAGTTTCAAACTTTGTAGAACCTAAAAATCAATACTCCTACAATAAAGTCGGTATTACTTATTCCTTTAAAAGCCTTATTTGTCCTTGCTAAATTTATAGTTTTAGTGAATTTTTGAATCAAAGGCTTAACATCTTCCGAATTAATAGTATTTGGACCCGACTTTAACTGACACCATTTTCCCCTTTGGTCAATCTTGTCAATAAATTCGATATCCATTCCTTTTATTAGTGAACCGCTTGCAATTCCAAGGTCAACAAACATATTTTGTATTCTAGTCCCAAAAGATGTATTTATAGATGTCCCAAGCACACGTGGATAAAACAAGGCTATTGGAAATACAGGCGATTTCGAAGCATATTTTTTCAACTTATGCGATGAATTGCTTTATCTGATTTTGTTTTCATAAAGATTAATCGGAAAAATTAATCTTTGTATGCGCGCCGTCACAATACGGCTTATTTTCTGATGCACCACACCTGCAAAAGGCTGTTGTTTTATTTTTTTGCTCTTGGTTACCATTTTTATCTGTAATCTTCAATGTGCCATATATTAATAAAGGACCGTTTTCTAAAACTTCAATCTTTGTTTCATAAGTTGTTATTTTAGAATCTTCACTTTTATTTTCTTTATATGATAATGCAGCTGATGGGCATTTGTTGATTTGTGATTTCAACTCATCAGTTGTAGCATTCTCAATCTTAATCCAGGGTTTAGCTTTTGGGTCATAAACCTTTGGTAATGCTTTTACACATTCGCCTGCGTGGATACACTTTGCAGGTTCCCACAAAATGGTGATTTCCCCATTTGTGTACTCTTTTATTTTTTCTACGTTTTCCATTTTAGGTTATATTAATGCCTTTCATTACCAGTTTCCCCCACTCCGGGTGCCGTTTGATATACATAGCTACAAATGGGCACAATGGTATTAAAGTTAAGTTTTCTTGTTCAATTACCCTAAATACTTGCTTTACCAATTTTGAACCTATCCCTTTATTTTCGAGTTCCTTTGGCACTTCAGTATGTGTTAAGTAAATATTATTTTTTTCTTTGATATATTCGATTCTTGGAACAAACGCTTCAATGTGAAATTCGTATTGCTTTCGTTCGGTATTATCAATCAGGCTATATGAATTGTCTTTATTTTTCATGTTAGTGGTAGTTTTATTTTACACAGGCATTGGTACTTCCATTAACAAAATCCGGCTGTTTTTTATAGGCCTAATATCAATTTGATTAACCTCCCAAATACCAAGACCGTCTCTTCTCCCCAGTTTCTGCCCTTCAACTTCAGCCTCTCCATCAAGTATAAAAACATAGATGCCATTACCTTCTTTTTTTAATTGGTAGGCCTCATTTCCCCCTGATTCAAATTTGCCGAGATGAACCCAGGCGTCTTGATGGATCCAAACACCCTGGCCGTCTTTATCAGGAGATAATATTTGATAAAAACTATTATTCTTTTCAAAATCTTTAATCGAAATCTGGTCATAACGAGGCGTCACATCTTTTTTATTCGGGGAAATCCATATTTGTAAAAATTTTACATCTTTATCAGTATTTTTGTTGTACTCACTATGAGTGATGCCAGAACCTGCACTCATTACCTGTATGTCGCCTTCTTTAATAACGGTAATATTCCCCATACTGTCTTTATGTTCTAAATCGCCTTCAAGGGGTATCGAAAGAATTTCCATATTTTCATGAGGGTGCGTTGCAAAACCTCTGCCTTTTGCAACTATATCATCATTCAGAACTCTTAAAACCCCAAAATGCATCCGCCCGGGATTATAATAATTGGCAAAACTAAATGTATGATGGGTATCAAGCCATCCGTGATTGGCATAGCCTCTTGTTGCTGCTTTGTGTAATACTGTATTCATTGTTGTATGTTTCTTTAATAAAATCTTTCCTGCCCATGACTAATCGTTTTTCACAATACAAAGGTCATGATATAAGTGCAGTTACGAAATATGAAAAAACGATAAAGGCTTATGAAAATCCGATGTTTATATGGTTGTTTTAAATTTTGAAGGTGGAACTCCTGTACAATTCTTAAAGAATGCACTAAAATTGGCAGGTTCTGAGAAACCAAGTTTGTGCCCAATCTCTTTACTGGACAAGTCTGTAAAATAAATTAATCTTTTAGCTATTATTATGATTTGGCCTTGGATATGTGCTTTTGCTGTTTTCCCTGTTAAAGATTTTATAATCCGGTTTAAATGGTCTGGTGAAATATTTAATTCATTGGCATAATTACTTGTAGAGTGCCAAATGCTATAGTTTTCGCTTACCAGGTTTTTAAAACTCTTTAAAACTGAATTTCCCGGACACCCTTGTATAGTTTCTTTAGGAGATTTAGAACAAAGATTATGACAATGAATAAGTAGGAGTTTTAGAAGTGCTCCTATTGCCTCTTCTTTAAACATTATTTCCGATTGACTATATAACAACATTTCCAAAACATAATTTGACAGCTTCTCCTGTTCTTTATTGTTAAGAATAAGTGGTGGGTTTTCTCCAAAGTTGTTGAATAGGTTCAAATCATCTATAAAACAAGTATTGATATTATTCTTCACTAAAAACTGATTCGAAAAAACGATTACGAACCCAAACGATTTTTTATCCTCGACAACCTGGTGTACTTGATGAGGCTTTATAAAAAAAACCTGGTTGTCAGATAACGGGTAAGACTTAAAATCTATTACATGCTTTCCTTTTGCTTTAATAGTAAGCAACATCGTGTAATATTCATGGATGTGGGGAACATCTATCTCTCCATTGCGGCTCTCGTAAATATCCTCCATCTTGGATATTCGAAAATCTAGATCCTTATCCTTTTCATTTACTTGTTTGTATGTTTTTATTAATTTCATCTATATCATGCTCAACGGTTTGTCATCAAGTAGGCAAGAGTTCCACCCGAAGCCTCACCCCGAGTACCCAGGGTCAGATTTGGCACTGCGTACCATCCGAACGCTTAGTTATCAGGCACCGGCTTTATTCAATCATTATCATATCCCAATATTTCAAAGAAGGGACAACAAATGATATTTGGCTCCCATCTATTTGAAAATCCAATTCAATTGCGTTACCAAAATTCAAATCAGGAGATGCAAACCAAACTTTACTCACATTTTGTGTTGCGGTATAAGATACTTCAAAATTTTCTATTGTATTTGGGATTGATTTAGTCCCATTTGTATCTCTCCATTCTGATGAATTCGATATAAAGTTAATAAGGTGTACAATCTGCTTGCTACCAACAGTTTTCCCAATTACTGAAATAGTTCCCGTTTGTGGTGGCCAATTTTTTAATGAAACAGTTTCATCCATACTATTTAAAATAGGATTGTTAAATACTCCTCCATCACGCAACAAGTTTTGGTATGCAACAGAAAAATCATAGTAGGAGATCAATGCTTTCCTTAACTCATCATGCATTTCCAAATTAGAATTTGGAAAATATTCTTTACCTAACATATGTTCCCCTAACTCTATATGTGCACCACCGAATGCAAAAATTACCGCATCAGCAAATAAAACACTTGGTGTATTAAAATTCCCTGTATTTTCTGCTAAATCATAATTAATGTATGCTGCTAAGACTGAATTTTTAGTTTGCCCACTATATTGATAATTGTTTTGGATAATGTTAGCTAAATCAGCATAGTAATTATTAGGATGCCATACTTCGGTATATAAAAAATCTACCTCAGAATTTCCAATACTTCCTTGCTGCCCATATTGATTCACAGCATTCATCACCAATCTTTTATTAGGGTGGTTGCTTTTCATTGCTTGTATAAACGAACTGTAGGTGTTAGCAATATTGATAGATTGTCCGTTAAATGTATATTTTGTTCCCCAATCGCCTAATTGATCTATGTGGTAACCATCAAAATCAAATACTGAATACATATCTGAATTTTTATTTGCCAAATATTGTTGCCAATTTATATTGGAGGCATCCAATAAGTAAATTACACTTTTGAAAAAACTTCCTATATCTAAAACAGTTTTATTATAATGATATGGATCATCAAACATATACCATTCTTCTTGAACGCCATCGTCAAATGCATCATCCAATGCTCCATAACATAGGTTGTACGACATTGCTTTCATACCCCTTTTGTGTGCCTTGTTGATATAACCTTCTACAGTTGACTTGTACGTTGGCCTGGAAGCAATGTCGATCCAGTTTTCTGATGGATTTGCAACAGTTCCTGCTAATGGTTTATGATGTTTCTCAGTCCAATCGTAAAATTGCAATCCATTTATATGATAACGATTTAAATTATCAATTACTGTTTTCATTTGTGATTCAGACATTTCTGGGAATTTTGACAGGAAACCATAACGTGGGAATTTTTTCCAGTCCGAAGAAACATCAACTGCAATTGCACCATAAATAACTTCCTGTTCATTCTCAATATTGTAAATATCAACTAAATACCCTTTAAAATCTGCTGATGGTGTTTGCCAAGTCCAGGTTTGATTAGAATAATCTATTTCTTGAATAGTCTCATTTAGATGTCTATATCGAATTATTGAAGTAGACGGAACCGAATTGTCAATTGTAAAGATTACAGTTTCATTGGGTTGATAAATTGCTTTACCTATTGTAAAGTTTACTTCAACCTGATTGTTATTATCATCAATAATTACATCGTCATCTTTATTGCAACTAAGTATGAGAAATAAAGAAAGAATTATAGATATGATTCTGATATTATTCAATATTTTGTTTTTTTTACCTAATGGATGGGCTATGGTGCGTGCCGCTTTTTACTACAACTTATCTTAACTTGATTCCCCTCTAAATGTACAACTAAATGCCTAAATACCAACTATTTGCAGCATACACTATGAGCCGTTGTGTGTGCCCAGCATGAGCTGATGCACCC